>ERZ812616.341-NODE-341-length-67701-cov-3.288058_pt1 | contig 67701 bp, 45 predicted proteins | sample MGYA00376249_ERZ812616 | MGnify/ENA primary metagenome ERZ812616 (study PRJEB26924, sample SAMEA4378265) | human gut metagenome | biome: human gut; feature: human-associated habitat; material: faeces | place: China | collected 2013 ...
GGGGGATCGGCTCACCGTCCGTCCGCCTCACCTCACAATCGACACACTCCACAACATGCAGGATAACGGCATCATAAGCTTTGTCTTTATCATGACGATGGACCAGCCAATCGGATGCCCGGGTATGAATTTCCACACTGCCGACCCATAGGGTATCAGCTATTTTTATCTTTGCATTGAAGAAGTCCGGACCGGCATCGGTGTTTGGTATTCCCGGATCGATTACGGATACTGAATAACCGTCAGTGGTAAAAAGCGGAGTTGTCGAATACAGTCTGTATTTCCAAACATAATGTAATAAACGTTCCATATTATTTTCAGAGTTAAGATTTATGCCACAAATCTAATTCATTTTCTTTATATTTGCACCCCTGAAGGCTAAGTTATTAGCCATATTAATTCATTTTATTCTGAAAAGATATGAAGATTGCACTTATCGGCTACGGCAAGATGGGAAAAACCATCGAACAGATTGCATTAAATAGAGGGCACCAGATCGTCTCTATCGTAGATATAAACAACCCGGAAGAATTTCAGTCAGACAATTTCAAGAGCGCAGACGTAGCCATCGAGTTTACCACTCCGGCAACAGCTTTCGACAATTATATGAAGAGTTTTGCGGCAGGCGTTCCGGTCGTTTCCGGCACTACCGGCTGGCTCGACCGTATCGACGAAATAAAGGAGAAATGTGCAAAGGAGGGTAAAACATTCTTTTATGCATCCAACTTCAGCATTGGCGTAAATATCTTTTTCGCCCTCAACAAACACCTGGCAAAGATCATGAACAATTTTCCTTCGTACGCTATCAGTATGACGGAAACACACCATATTCACAAATTGGATGCCCCCAGCGGAACAGCCATCACGCTGGCAGAAGGTATCATTGAAAACGTTGACCGGAAAGAACGCTGGACACTGGAAACAGCCGAACAACCGACCGATCTGCCTATCCATGCTATCCGTGAAGGAGAAGTTCCGGGTATACATGAAGTCACTTACGAATCGGACGTCGACTATATCAGCATTAAACATGATGCGAAGAGCCGTGCCGGTTTCGCCCTCGGAGCAGTGGTTGCAGCCGAATTTACTGCCGGGAAGAAAGGTTTCCTCGGTATGGATGATATGCTTAAATTTTAATTCCACAGAAGTCTACAAATGAAAAAGTTTTCCAAGAAACAATGGATCAAGTTCGGCATTTCTGCCGTATTGTATATACTCTTTTCAATCTGGATGCAGAACCTTTGGTTGCTGCTGGGGTTGATCGTACTGGTAGATATTTTCCTGACACAATACATTCCCTGGGGAGCATGGAAACGCTCGAAGAACCCGGCTGTGCGCAATGCATTGGAATGGGTGGACGATATCCTGTTCGCCTTGATCGCTGTCTATTTCATTAACCTGTTCATTTTCCAGAACTATCAAATACCGAGTTCTTCGCTTGAGAAGTCATTGTTGGTAGGCGATTATCTGTTCGTAAGCAAACTGAGCTACGGCCCGCGTGTTCCGAACACCCCGTTGTCGTTCCCGCTGGTACAAAATACCTTGCCGTTCTTCAACTGTAAATCTTATCTGGACTGGCCTGAATGGGGATACAAACGCGTAAAAGGTTTCGGTCATGTAAAACGCAACGATATCGTAGTGTTCAACTTCCCTGCAGGCGACACAGTTGCCCTGAAAGTGCAAAACCCGAGTTACGACGAACTGGTCGCCATGTCGGGACGCGACCGTATCTGGATGGATAAAAATACATTCGGTGATGTGATATACCGTCCGGTAGACAAACGCGAGAACTATGTGAAACGTTGTATCGGTATGCCCGGCGACACGATCCAGATTCGCGACAACCAGGTTTATATCGATGGGAAAGCCCTTAAAAACCCGGAAAACATACAGTTCAACTACTATGTTGAAACCGATGGTTCACCGCTCACAGAAGAACAGTTCCGCCTGCTGGACGTAAGCAAAGACGATCGGATGATCGCAAACAATAGCGGATATTATCAGGATTACCTGTCTTTCCTGGGTTTCACCCCGAATGCCAACGGACAATACAATATGGTTTACCGGATGCCTTTAACTCCGAAAGCCCTCGCCATCGCAGAGAAACTGCCTTCCGTAAAGAAGATCGTTATCGAGCCGGATGCACTGGGCGGAACCACTTATCCTGCCTGGTATGAAACAGGTTGGACGCGCGATAATTTCGGCCCGCTGTGGATACCGAAAAAAGGAGCAACCATTCCTCTTACAGAACGTAACCTGGCTTTATATGGCCGTTGCATCAAAAACTACGAGAACAATACACTGGAAGTCAAAGACGGCAAAGTCTATATCAACGGCCAGCCGGAAACAAAATATACCTTCAAATACGACTATTACTGGATGATGGGCGATAACCGTCATAACAGTGCCGACAGCCGTTCGTGGGGATTTGTTCCGGAAGATCATATCGTAGGAAAACCGATCCTGATCTGGTTGTCGCTGGATAAAGACCGCAGCCTGTTCGACGGTGGTATCCGCTGGAACCGTTTGTTCCGGATGGTGCACCCCGATTAAGTGCAGTGCCGCACCTTACCGTGCGCATCGATCGCACTCGGTAAGGTGCGGTGCCTGCGCACGGTAATGCGCAATGGCTGCGCAAACAGACAAGAACAAAAGAATCGGATCTATGGCAAAACGTTCCTTCATATCTGTAATGGGATGGCTGGCAACAATTGTGTTGCTGGTGGGGATCGTAATGGCAGTCCGGCATTTCTGCATGGAATCTTTCCATGTATCCACCGACTCGATGGAAGTGGCTTTGCACAAAGGAGACTATATCCTTGTCAATAAACTTCCCCTAAAAGATAATCCGGGACGTAACCGGGTAGCGTTGTTCTGCAGTCCATTGCTAAAAGACACGGTATTGAAACCGTTATTCCTCAGCCGTTGCATCGGAATGCCCGGTGATACGATCCGGATCAGTAATGACGGATACCGGGTAAACGGGAAGCTGATACCCCATTCTCCTCGGTCACTCAATACGTATATCGTAACGCAGGAGGCAATGGATGAAGTTCTGACTACACTGAAAAAACTAAATATTCCACTCAGAAACCTGAAAGAAGAGCCATTCGGTATTTCCTTCAGTCTGACCTCTTTCGAAGAATATCAGTTACGTGAAGAATTGTCGGAAAATGCAAGTGTTCGTTTCCTTAAGAAGCCGATGGAAAGCTACGAACTGATCGTTCCGCAAAAAGGAAGAGCTCACCGCCTGGATGACGCCGCTCTCACCGCCTGCCGCGAAGCGATCCAGACAGAAGCCGGTGAAAAAGCTGTTTTTCGTGATGGTAAACTATTCCTCGACGGACGTGAAGCCGCTTTCTTCTTCTTCGATCAGGATTATTACTGGATGCTTTCAGACAATGCCAATGAAGCAGTGGATTCCCGTCATCTCGGATTTATTCCCCGTGACCATATCATAGGAAACGCATGGCTCTGCTGGTACAGCAAAGACCGGCAACGAATTTTTAAACCTATAAACTAACATGCAACCAGTATATATTTCTTCGGCCTATCTGGGCCCCGTACAACAATATTGTAAGCTCCTCCAATTCAAAGAAGTCCGGATCGAAACGGGCGAAAACTATCTGAAGCAAACGTATCGTAATCGGTGTACGATAGCTGCAGCCAACGGGCCTTTATCATTGTCCGTCCCAATCGTTAAGCCCGATACATTGAAATGCCTCACGAAGGATATTCGTATATCCGATCACGGCAACTGGCGCCATCTGCACTGGAACGCATTAGTATCGGCCTATAATATGAGCCCGTTCTTTGAATATTATGAAGAAGACTTTGCTCCGTTCTACGAAAAGAAATTTGAATACCTCTTCGACTTTAATGAGGAATTAAGAGAATTGGTTTGCCGCCTGTTGGATCTGCAGGCAGATATTATATATACGGAAGAATACAGCCCGGAAGTGCCTAACGATTATCGTGAGATCATCCGTCCGAAACACGAAGGGGAAGATCCCGCCTTTCTCCCGAAACCCTATTACCAGGTATTCCGGGATAAATTCGGATTCCTCCCCAACTTAAGTATCGTAGACTTACTTTTCAATATGGGACCGGAAGGAATTCTGATCTTACGCGATTCCATCCGCCATCCACAGTAATTACTTGTTCAAGTCTTCAAACAGGAACTTACCAACGCTGAATTTCACACTCAGACGTTTTGGTATTACAACCACTTCACCTGTTTTCGGATTACGTGCCGGACGGCTACTTTGTTCTCTTGGAGAAAGAGTTCCAAAGCCCTTCAACACTATCGGATCTCTCTGGCGAAGAGCTTCAGTGGCTACTGAACAAAAGGCATCCAACATAGCGTTAACATCTTTCTTGTTACAACCACTTTCTGCAGCTATGGCAGCAATTAAATCTGATCGTTTCATTTGCTTTTATAAATTAAAGTACAACCTTTTTTTAAGAAAACTATTTCTTTGGTGAAAAAAACCAGGATTAGTTGAATATTAATAGATACAAACGTAATCAAAAAATATTAGGTATACATCGTTTTATATATTTATTTTTTCAGCCAAGCCATAAAAAGCAATCTTACTCAGCAAGATACAATAGAAAAACGCCCGAACCCGGTCTAAATTAACGCTTTTAGCATCGTAAACAGCCCTTTTCCATTAAAAACACTATCTTTGTAATATTGTTTTTCAAGACGGCTAGGAATTCATCTTCAGTGACAGTTTATGATAAAAAGGATCTCAACAATATTGTTAATAATAATAGCAGAACTATTCTCTGGTGTTTACCTTCGGGCGGAAACACACCGCAACCAGATAGATAGCTTGTCTAATGTCCTGCTAAATACAATTGAGCCATCCGAAAAACTGCCTGTATTGATCCACTTATCCAAACTCTCCTGGCAGAAACCGAAAGAGGTCTCTTACCTGAAAGAACTGATCGACTTATCTCTGCAACTTGATTCTTTAAACTATGCTTACGAAGGATATTCCGCATTATGCCGTTACTATTATAACGATTCTCAATTGGATAGCCTGATCTTCGTAAAAAATCAATTAGATTCTCTCTGTCGGCAACATGCAGTAACACCACCGGTCTATTTCCAGGCCAGAATTCTATTATGTAAGTATTATCAGGGAATATTAAACTATGAGCTAGCTATCAGCGAGGCTTTCAAGCTATTGAACGATGCCAAAAAAGCACAGGATAATTATGGCCTGATGATGGCAAAACAAAGTATAGGATTTGCTTATCAAGCGATAGGCCGCAACAAAGATGCAGTAATTGCATACCGGGAAGGACTGGAATATTTACATCTGCTGAAGAATAATCCTACTTATGAAATACAGTACATATCAGAAATGCTTCCGTCATTTCTGGACGAAAATTTACTGATAGAATCCAAACAACTTCTGGACAGTTACAGCGATTTGTATCAGACAGTAAGTAAACTGTATAAAGCCAGAGGGATTCCTTATCGGTCAGTATGGCACCTTTGGCTGGTCAACAGTTATTATGCTGAACTATACATGAAAATGGGGCAACTCGATAAAGCCGGAAAGTATATCGAAAAAGCGGATAAATATGCAGCTAACTCAACAGTAGAAAATATGAAATACCCATATTACCGCATAAAAGCCTTGTATTGTTTTAAAAGTAAAGATTACAAAAGCGCACTCAAAGCAATCGATCAAGGATTAGCTGTCGAAGTTCAACCCAATTACCTGAAACTAAAAATAGATATCTTGCGGGCCGACGGGCAAAAAACAAAAGCCATAGCAACATACGAGAATTTGTTTTCTTTGGATACTCAGATTAGAAATGACGCTTTTAACCGCCAGATCGACCAACTTCGCCTGTTAAACGACCTGAATGATCAGAAACAACAAACGTTGGAGTTGCAACGCCAGAATGATAAACTGATAATAAAACAACAACTAGTAAAGATGGGGATGGGAATCTCTCTCTTATTACTGATACTCATCACTTTACTGGTCTGCTATTCTCTGCATTCCAACAAATTGAAAAATGCCTTACAACGTGAAAAAGATTCATTAGTAAAGTTAGAGAAACAACTACGGATAGCCAAAGAGAATGCAGAAGAGGCAAATCGCCATAAGACAGCCTTTATCGCAAAGGTCAGCCATGAAATACGTACTCCGTTAAACGCAATTGTCGGTTTCTCCCTCTTATTAAGTGAAGATGATGATTTTTATTCGGAAGAAGAAAAGAAGGGATTTGCCGGCTTAATCAAAAGTAACTTCGAGTTGTTGATGAATATAGTAAACAACATACTCGATCTTTCCCTTCTGGAAGCCGGCAGACTCAAACCCAACATAAGTACTTATGATGCAATAGCCTGTTGCCGGGAAGTTATAGAAGAAACAAAGCATCTGGTACCTTCCGGAGTGAAACTCATATTTACTCCGCCTGTCGGGCAATATATTATAGAAACAGACAAACATCGTTTCAAACAAGTCCTAAAAAATCTATTAGGAAATGCATTCAAATTCACTCAGGAGGGAGAAATCACCCTCACATTCGAAATAGAGGAAGATAATCGTCAAGTCCGGTTGTCGGTAACAGATACCGGATGTGGGATACCGATTGAAAAGCAAGTACATATCTTCGATCGGTTTGAAAAGATAAATGAATTTGTTCAGGGAGCAGGCCTTGGACTGGCTATCAGCCAACGGATCTCCCAACTACTGAAAGGAAATCTATTTATAGACCCTACCTACACCAAAGGCGCCCGTTTCGTTTTTGTCCATCCGGTTGAACTTACTAACAAACAACAAGTATGAAGATGCGGTTTTCCTCCTTAAAATATGACTTCCCAATATGGAAAATAGGAGTGTTCATATTACTCTTTCCGATATCGGTTCCGGCAATTAAACAACACAATGCTGAGATCGACAGCCTTAAATATATTTTGTCGGAAAATCCGTGTCCGCAAAAGTCAATTCCGGTCTTATCCCGTCTTGCCAAACTGCATGAGCAAAAACCGGAGCAAATCATCTATCTGAAAAAGCAATTGCAGGAAGCAGAGAAGATCGACTCCATCCAGGCCGTTTATAATGCTTTATCCGAGATATCCGTTTATTATTACAATTCAAAAAACGGAAGCGACAGTTTAGCCTATTGGACACGGGTGATCGACTCCATCACCCAAAAACGCAACGAATATCCTAACGTGTTATTCAGGACCAAATCGTTATATTGTCAGGATTTGCTATGGACAGGCCACTATGAGAAAGCAATGAACAATATAAACGATCTCTATCAGCTGGCTGTAGACAAAAAACAAAATTATGGGCTAATGCGCTCTTCGGAATGCCTCGGACAGATTTATCAGGCTATCCGCCGGGACAGCGATGCCGTTATGGCTTTTCAGGAAGGGCTTAATCGCTTAAAGCAACTAGGAGGAGATGAAGAAACCGAATTACGCCTGCTCTCTTATCAGATAGAATCGAGCCTGCGAACCGACATGCATGAAGAAACGACCAGAATGCTCACAGCATATAAAAAACTGATTGACCGCTTAGATGAATTGAATCGTACACAAGACAGTTTGTATGTCGTCAATCGCGAATACTGGCTACTCTATTCTTTTTATACCGACCTGTATCTGCAAGAGAATAAAATGGATAAAGCCAAAGAAGCGATTGACATGGCTACCCGTTTTGAAGGGAGCGAGTTCGTTGAAGGAGATTATGCCGGCAGAGTATATCAGGCTGTAAAATCCCGCTACTATGCCCAAACCGGCGATCTTTCATCAGCCTTATCCCATATCGATGAACTGTTGAAAGAAGAACGTTTGCCGGAAGTATTACAACTGAAAGCCGATATCCTGAAAAAACAAGGTAAACAGGATGAAATACTGGCACTCTACGATGAAATAAATACATATAATTCCAAAAGGAATGATGAAATGTTCCTTCGTCAGATAAACGAGTTGCGCACATTACATGATAAGAATTATGAGCTCACGCTGAAAGATAAAATGAAGAACACACAGAAGCAGATTACGCAAAAACAATTTCAGTTATTATTCTTCATTTTACTGATTATCATATTAATAGCAATCCTATACATCTTATATATTTACATCCGCCGGACACAGCGTTTAAAGAACGACTTGCTGAAAGAAAAAAACACATTATTGAAATCAAAAGAGAAACTGATACTCGAGACAATGCGTGCCGACGAAGCCAGCCACATGAAAAGTTCATTCATCGCCGATATGAGCCATGAAATACGTACACCTCTAAACGCTATTGCCGGTTTCTCTGAATTGTTAATAGATGAAACGACCGACCCCAAAGAAAAAAAGGAATATTCGGCTATTATCCAAAATAATACGGATCTGATGCTGACCTTGATAAACGACGTACTCGATTTATCGAAAATGAAAACAGGAGACATGAGTTTCCATCTACAGAAAATTCCGTTGGAAGATTGTTGCCGAAAAGCACTCGACAGTATCCGTCAAGGTGTTCGTGAAGGAGTGGCACTGACATTTACTCCGGCTCCGGAACGCATCCTGGTCAATACGGATGTCATGCGCCTGCAACAGCTAGTTACAAACTTCCTGACTAATGCGATTAAATTTACCGAAAAGGGAGAAATCAACCTCGCCTACACACTGGAAGACGACAGGAAGCACGTGCGTATAGCAGTGACCGATACCGGAACAGGGGTTCCACCGGAAAAACAGGCTGAGATATTCAAACGCTTTGAAAAATTAGACGATTACAAATCAGGAACAGGGCTGGGACTATCTATATGCAGCTACATTGCCGAACACTTAAGCGGGCCGGATAATATATTTCTGGATACTTCCTATACTTCCGGCGCACGCTTTGTTTTTATTCATCCTTGTGAAACAGACGATCCTGTTAGCTGATCGGCGTCAACCTGATCGCTTCCAGTAATTTCTCCATATCCTGAGGGAAAACATCCCCGATATTACCGATACGGAAGGTGTCGGCATCCGAAATCTTTCCGGGATAAATAACAAAACCTTTCTGTTTCAAGGATTCATAGAATGCCTGAAAGTCGAAATCGGCATGGGGATACAGGAAAGAGGTAATGATAGGGCCTTGTGAGGCATCCGGTAATAACGTCTTAAATCCCAGGGTACGCATGCCTTCCACCAAAGTACGGTGATTTTTCTTGTAGCGTTCATAACGGGCTGCAATACCTCCTTCTTCATTCAGTTCTTTCATAGCCTGAAAGAAAGCATGAACCACATGTGTAGGAGAGGTAAAACGCCATTTGCCGCCACCTTTCTCCATCGCTTCCCATTGTGCATAAATATCGAGAGAAAGCGAACGGGCCACTCCTTTGCAAGCCATCAGTTTCTCTTTCTTTGCAATGATAAAGCCAAAGCCGGGAACACCCTGGATACACTTATTGGCACTGCTCACCAGGAAGTCGATATCCAGTTTCTTCATATCGATAGGAACGCCGCCGAAGCTACTCATGGCATCTACAATAAATGTAATACCCTTACCACGGATCACTTCTGCAACTTCTTCGATCGGATTCAATAAACCGGTAGTCGTTTCGCTATGTACCATCGACAGATGAGTAATACCAGGATTTTCTTCTAATGCACGGCGGGCTACTTCGCCCGTTATCAGTTCCGTTTCGTGCAGAGAGACCAATACATGGTCGATATGATAATACTCGGCAATCTGCGCCATACGTTTACCATAAGCACCGTTGGCCAGGATAAGTAATTTATCGGTGGGTTTCACTGCCGCTCCAATGGTTGCTTCCACACAATACGTTCCGCTTCCCTGCAACAGCACAGTGGTATATTCGTTCTCATCCAGTCCGGCGATAGCCAACAGGCCTTTACGGATCGGGGTTACAATTCCTTCGTTGTAATCTTTATCCCAGGTACACCAATCCTGCAACATGGCTTCGCGTACGGTTTGTGAAGTACTCAACGGGCCGGGTGTCAATAATAGATAGTTTCTCATTTTCAGTAAATATATTATGTCTTTGTCTTATCGGTTAATTTTCTCTATGCAAGCCGGAAGTTCGGTGATATTATCGAGTACGAAATGGGCACCGGCAGCCATCATCCGTTCGCGGACTTCGTGTTTCAGCGCAGCCAGTTCATCGGGGGTACGATGGTTATATTCTTCTTCCGTAATTCCCATCTCATTACTTCCGGTGATGACACCGATTCTCCATACCTTGGCATTGACACCTTCCTTGATGTCGGCGATCGTATCCCCCACTTTAACGACATTATCGACAGAAGGGATAGCAAGGTCAATCATATTCTTATAGATCATATAAGGAGCAGGACGACCGGCAGGAAGATTGTCGGGTGTGACCAAATTATCTACCACATAACCTTTGGCTGCGGCACCGGGACGTACAACGTCCATCATTGCTTGCGTATAACCGGTAGTCGAACCGATCTTTACACCGTTTTCACGCAATTCTTTTATCGTATCCAATACGCCTGGTATAGGGGTCGTGAAGTTCGTTAGCGAAGCAAACAGGTGCTTTTCGAAGCTCTGGTACATCTCATTCACATCATCCATATTCCAGTCGCGGCCATAACGTGCACGGAATTTATCGTTCACCTCCGGCATATTCAAAATAGCTTTGATATGATCGATCTTAAGAAGTCCCATCGGCTCACGTGCCTGACGATAGGTAATATCTATTCCTTTTTCTTCGGAAAACACCTTCAGGAAGGCGTTCAACGGGGCGAAACATCCGAAATCGACAGCCGTTCCGGCCCAGTCCATAATAACACACGAAATCTTCTTCATAACTACTTATATATTATTTACATTATTATATTACTACTAGTCTATCTCTGTCAGGCAACAGTGATGGCATTCTGCGGAGTAGCTTCTATCGTCTCTTCCCGGGCGGCTGTCACACCTGTTTCCTTCCGGAAACGCTGGTGCAAATATACGAAGGAACAGACAAATGTGACACAGCAAAAGATACCTACATAACCCGCCAACCGGTTATAAAACACAGCCCAGTCGATATCGGGGTTACAGAATTCTTTCAGGACAAGCACCAATACCGTTCCGGTATATCCAAGGAAATCTGTCGTCACAATAAAGAAACCGACATTGCCACGAATCCTGAAACAGGCGATGAACCGATCGAAAAAAATAGTCTGGAAGGTCAGGTAGGCAATATACAGGCACAGACTCTGGATAAACAGCCATACGACAGGCGAAAGCTGCAACTGCTGCTGCCCGAAAGAGACGACTGTCATCACGATCATTCCCGTTATAATCAAACCGAACAATACTGAGAGAGCCTTCAGGTTATCTTTCACCAACACCATCAGACCGAATATTCCGAGGATAATCAAAGTCACCACACCGTCGATCTGGGCGAAAAGCCAGGGAGAATAGGCCGTTACATCGATGATATTCACCAGAAAGTCTTCCTTTATATCCCGCAAAACAACAATCGCGATATTAGCCACAAAAAGCATACTCAGAAATGGCATAAAACTTTTGAACAGTTCCCAGCGCTGTTTACCGTTGAGAGTTTCGCGCTCAGACTTCATCGCTATATCTTCTTTGTTCGGTTCCGGTAGCTTGTTTAATGCCCAGCCGAGCAACAACAGAAGGGGAAGCGCCACCGTACCGATCAATGCCGGCATCCAGAATTCACTCACCTGAAAATGAGTCATGACATACAATCCGACAGACTTGGCCGTGCCGGAACTGATAACCATACTGACTCCCAACAGGCTTGCCAGAATATCCGTCACCCGCCGTCCTTCAATAAAACTGAATATGACTCCCCACATACAACCCAGCGACAAACCGTTGAGGAACATAGCCGCCACATTAAACGGAGTAGAAAGCAAGCCAAACAGGATCAGAGAAGCCTCAGCCAATAAAACAGAAGTCAGGATAAACCTGAAACGCTCTTCCGGTTTCAACTCGGAGATCAGCTTGATACCGATAAACTTGGAGATCACATAACCCAGTATCTGGGAGATCGTCACCACTACCTTGTAATCCATATCGAAAAACTCCGCATTCTCAAAAGAGGCCGCAGTAAAAGGTTTGCGAAGTGCATAAACCAGTGAATAGGATAATAAAGCGGCTCCTCCGGCCCAAAGGATGAACAGGAAATCGGAAAGACGCTTCCGGGTAGTTTCGTTTATCTGCAAAAAGTAGTTCATATTCATGCTGTCATTTTGTTTTCGGCAGCAAAAGTATCCCTCCGATATTACAGGAGTATTACTGAATACATGAATCTATATTATTAATATATAATGGAATATCAATAAATTATAAAGAAATATTTATGTAACATTCATGTAACGGGAACGCAACACACAAGACGTTATTTTGTAGAAAATAACAGATGACAATATAAATATGAACGACTTTTCGGAACTCTATAAACGGATTGAATATCTAAGGAACAGCGGCGTAAAAATGAAAGAAATAGCCGATTGGGTCGGCATGGCTCCCAGCGTACTCTCGTCACTTTACACAACCGTCTTACCGGCCTATTTCGATGCAGCTAAGACAATGCCGCAAAACGAAGCACTCGACCAGGCACTATCACTAGTCAATAATGTATCTAAAAGACGTTTGCTTACCGGGTTGGAAGAAACCCTGATCCGCCTGGATAAGTTGGAACCGAACCAGCAACAGACACAAAAGGGAAATTCCTTTATCGAGTCGTTGAATGAAGAACTATCGCTTTCCGCACGGAGATTATCCAATATATGCGGACTGTACAATAGTTATAGCCTGTCTTCTTCTTCCGATTGTTTAAAATGTGAGCCGTTCATCATCGCGCTATCCGAAGATAAAGAGTATATCCGCATAGGCCGGCTCAATGCATACGGGGAAGTACAATGGGGAATCGGTGTAAATGGCGATCCGCAGAACTTTTACTGCCTGTTCAGCGAAAGCCCCGTTCCGCCGTTGATTCTGGTCACCGTTTACCTGCAAATCCCTATGTTCAGGAATCCCGGACAATTACGCGGATTATACCTCGGACTGGATTATAACCGGAATCCGGTAGCTCGCCGCATCGTCCTGATAAAAGAATCGGAAAGCACATCCACCGAAGATTTTCTGACGATGAAAGGCTGTCTGGTCGCCAAAGAGGATTTCACGCCTGAACAACAAACCTATTACGACTACACATGCCAGACAGGCGATTACATAAAAATGTGTACAGTCCCTTCCCTCCGTATGGATGAAAGCGACCTCATAAAAGAAAAGAAGATGCTGGCACTTTAGCCGGTATCTTCTCTTCATCTAAAATTAGTTTCACCCGGAAGAAACTTTTATTTCACTTAGGAGAAACTTTTGTTCCATCTGCAAGAAACTTTTGTTTCACCCAATTATTCTTTCTGAAACTTACGACTCACCTTGATCAGGTTAGCAGTAAACGAAACCACATTCTGCGCTTCCTGCACCATATTCAGATAGACCATGCTGACCTTCGTGCTGCCGCTTTGTCCCTGGATACGTTTCAATTCACCTTTCTTCAGGGCTGTAAGCTGGGAAGTCAGTGCCACGGATTCGGCCACCACATCGTCCAGGCGATGATAATCGTTCTTTTCGATCATAGAAGCACAACGGTTGAGGTAAGCCACGATACTTGTCGTCATCTTGCCGAAATCTTCTTTCTGCACATCGCTCAACGGACTGAAGTTGTTGTCGACATGCTCCTTGCTCGGTTCTGTCAGACGACGAATACTGAATATAATCTCACTGGCGAAATCGTTACCCTGATAATAATACAATCCCTTTTCTACCGCAATATCATGTTCCAGGTGAGTAACCCCCAACGTTCCGACACGTTTTACCTGCTTCAGATGGATCTTCTTCTCCTCTACTTCATTCAATACTTTACGCAATTCGCGAAGGTTCTCGTTCATAAAACCATGAACCGATCTATCCAGCGAGTCTGCTGCAAAAGTTAATACAGAGGTCAATTCATCACGGCTATGTTCGCGGAACAAAGAGAGTGCTTCATGGCTGTCTGTCGTATCGCGCAATTTAGCCACAGTAGTATTCACTTCTTCTTTCAACGCCTCTTTCTTTAATTTCTTCTTATAAGCCATCTGACTGCGGATCAACATATAAACAGCCAGCCCGACCATGGCTGCCATCGCTGCAATGCCTCCGAAATAAATAACCATAGCGACCAGGAAACAGATAGTAAACGCAGCACCGGCAGTAATAAACCATCCACCGATAACGGACAATACACCTGTGATACGATAAACTGCACTTTCACGTCCCCAGGCACGGTCGGCCAACGAACTACCCATTGCGACCATGAAAGCGACATAAGTAGTGGAAAGCGGCAACTTCAATGAAGTACCAAGGGCAATCAACAGACCCGAAAGAACCACATTGACCGAAGCACGTACCAGGTCGAAACTTGCTCTATCTTCAAGTATAATCTCATCATTATTAAAACGACTGTCGATCCAATCCTTTACCCGGGGAGGAACTACACTCAGAATTGTACTGGATGCATTGTTGCAGGTACGTACCAACATTCGTGCTACCGGAGAAGTACCGAAATTCTCATTCCCATCCGACTGGCGCGACAGGTCCAGTGAAGTTTTCACTACGCTATGAGCCTTCTTGGATGTGGCTAATGCTATTACCATCACCAAACCGGAGCCTACCAGGAAATACCAGGGTGTCTGCGCCGGAGCCAACAACGATCCCATCAGGAAGGTATCCGTGGTGGTGGTTCCACCTTGTGCCATCAAATCTATATAAGAGGAATAACCTACGAGCGGCACGCCGATAAAGTTCACGAGGTCGTTACCGGCAAAAGCCAAAGCCAGGGCAAACGTACCCATCAGGACAATTACTTTAAAGACATTCACCTTCAACCAGTGAAGTACCTGCATCAGGATCGTGAAAAAGATAAATGCCCCCCATACCACTTTATCGGTATTACTATATATAAGTGTTTTCAGTTCGCCGTCCATAAAGGAACTCTCTTTCAACCCTTTTATCAACATAAAATAAATGATTGAAGTAGCTGCAAGACCACCGAACAATGCAATAAAGTATTTCGTATGTTTCTTATAATTAAAGGTAAAGATCAAACGCGACAGATACTGCACCACCGATCCGAAGAAAAAAGCAATGGCCACCGAAAGGAATATAGCCAGGATCACGGTAAATGCTTTATCTGTATTCAACAAGTCTCCCAATTGTAAAGCTCCGTCGGAATGAGCGATCTTAACCAGTGCAATAGCGACTGTTCCTCCCAGTAATTCAAAGACCAATGATACCGTAGTGGATGTCGGCATCCCCAGTGAATTGAATATATCCAATAACACGACATCCGTTAGCATAACGGCCAGCAGGATACACATAATCTCGGAGAAAAAGAAATGTTGCGGTTGATAAATCCCATGCCGGGCAATATCCATCATACCGTTTGACAAGGAGGCGCCGACAAATATACCTATCGCGGCAATTACCATAATAACTTTAAAAGAAGCGGCCCTCGAACCGATTGCAGAATTAAGAAAGTTTACTGCGTCATTACTGACTCCCACCGACAGGTCAAATACCGCCAGTACAAAAAGAAAAATTACGAGGAACAGATAGAATGTTTCCATAATTGATTGTTACATATTCGACTACAAAGGTCTGAAACAAATATTTCACATGTGTTACACGGATGTTACAAACATGTTACAACTGTTAAATCGCCCTTAATATTAAAACAAGCTTAAGAAAATAAAGTTATCGCACTAAGGGTTTTTCTTTCCGGCTGCGACTATATTAATAGAATTGTTAACTTTACACCTATTGAGCGATCATAAAGAAGATATACTACAATGGATCTGTGAGATGGCATTAACCGATTCGCAGACAGCACTTAAATCGTTATATCTAGTCTATTTTCAAAGGCTGATGCGATTTACAAAGCTTTATGTATCCTCTACTGCTGATACTGAAGAAATTGTATCCGATACTTTTTTGGTTATCTGGAATAACAGAAAATCTTTATTAAAGATAACCAACTTCGAGGCATACATTTATTCTATTGCCAGACATAAAGCCATCAGTTACTATCGTTCCAGGCACATGGAGCAAATAGAGTTGAATGAAATTTCAGTAGATCTTTTTATCCACACAGAAACAACCCCGGAAGACGATTTGATCTCGAAAGAAAGGATCAACCAACTAAATAAAGCCATCGACGCCCTTCCCGCTAAGTGTAAAATGGCATTTAAACTGGTACGGGAAGATAAACTTAAATATAAAGAAGTTGCAACCATACTGGATATTTCTGTAAAAACACTCGAAGCGCATCTGGCAAATGCGATAAAAAAACTACGTGAATCCCTGACTTCGGAACAATAAACAAAAACTTATACAAAGCATCCGGACTCTCGTATTGCGAAACACCCCGTATCGTGGTGTAGCTTATTTCAAAACAGCAGAACATGCAATACGTAACTTTACCGATCAAAGAGAAAAGTATCAAAATTTGAAATGAAATTTGCCTGATTGTCGGCAAAAATTGATTGGTTTATGAAACAAATCATACTGGCAAATAGTATACATTTGTTTCTGAAAACTTATTGGGAAATAAGGGGGTCGGTTAAGTAAGAGAGGGAAATGCCTGGAGTCAAATCCAGACTTTCCCTTTCGTTGTTTTTTATATCTTCCATAAAGTCATATTTTTTCTTCTCACCAGTAGGGGTATTTATAAATCTTCTGTCTTATTAGTAAAGATGCAATTTAAGTTTCTAACCAATATCTTTACAATATCACTTCGATTTTTCCATTTTTTTCGTTCCTTTACGGTGTTAACACTGTAAAGGAACACTTTTTTCATAAGACACGTAACAACCCTGCTTCAGATCTCGGCATTAGGAAAATGTGGGATTAACATGATGCAACTGCGGTTACAGGTTCGGTTCTAACTCATTATTCCCTTATATTTTTTGCACTCTTTCTAGGGGTTTTTCTTACATGCTGCGACTATAATTATAGAATCAATGATAGCATGGAGAATAAAACAGATCATATTATTGCTAAAGTTCTGAATGACGAAGCATCTTCAGAAGATATTCTGTATCTGAGCCAATGGCTGAATGAAGATGAGAAAAACCAGAAAGAATTCTGTGAACTGAAAAGTTACTGGAATGCGGATGTAAATATCCGGAATGAAATATCCCCTATCTTATCAGTAGACAAACTACAACAAAAAATCAATAACCAAACCAAACACCCTCAGAAAAGACAGACATTAAAATATATGCTCCCGATAGCTGCCGCAATAACATTATTTGTAGCTCTTGCAATAAATCTATGGTTAATAAAAGCACGGAAGCAACCTTGTGAATACTACACATATCTGACCAGCGAAAGTACCGGCAACCTGACAATGGATGATGGAACAAAAATTACCTTGAATAAAAACAGCCGCCTGACCTATTCCAGTGAATATGGAATAGAAAACCGTTCCGTCAAACTTATCGGAGAAGCTTTTTTCGATGTAGAAAAGGATTCTATAAAACCTTTCAAGATAGAAATAGGAAATGCCTCTGTTACTGTTTTAGGAACAACTTTCAATATCAAGGCGGAAGAATCGTCCAATAAAATCACAGCAACTTTAATAAAAGGTTCCATCCAATTTCATGCGGCGGAACAAAATCTCATTCTGAAACCGGGACAACAACTAACATTCCTCCAGAATTCGAATCATATTAGTGTAGAGCAGGTCGATACAGACATATTTACATCCTGGACCACCGGATTGCTGAAATATAAATCGATCCCATTCGTAAAACTTATATCCGAATTAAAAACGAAATACCAGGTAGAGATCAACATCAGCAATAAGCGCCTGACCAATCCGGATATTGTTGTTTCAGGAACTTTCAGCGAAAATCAGAATATCGGAGAAATACTGACGGTGATCTCGAAAAGCCTGCCATTCCGTTGGGAAAAGAAAGACGATAAATATATTATCAAATAAGTTTTCAACCTTAAAAATAATGCCTATGGAACAAAAGAAAGAACATAGTTAACCTAAAAAAACCGGCCATACAAAGTATAACCGGTTCTATTTTCAAAATTAACATTGCATTACTACTCCGCGACCAAACATTGTGGCAATGCATATTATTAATCTTCAATCAATACAAAAATATGGAAAATGTTTCGTATTACAAGTCTTTCCTTTCCAAAGACTTAAAAAAAATCTTTGCAATTATGAGAATCACTGTCCTTTTGTTGTTTACAGTTATGCTTCAGGTGATAGCTGCAGAGGCAGCCTATTCACAATCGGCTAAATTGTCGGTAAAAGCCAATCAAATGTCGCTCACCGATCTTTTCGCACAAATAGAGAAGCAAAGTGAATTTCTGTTCTTTTACGTCGATAAAGAGGTAAACAATATCAACGTAAATGTGAAAGCATCCAATAAGCCGATAGAGGAAATCCTCTCGAGCGCTCTAAAAGGTACCGGACTTACTTATGTTATTAACGACCGGAATATCAACATCATCAAAAGAAGTAATATTCAGCAGCAACAACAACAATCCAAGAAGAGAATAACAGGAACTGTTGTCGATCAAACCGGTATGCCTATCATCGGAGCTAATGTTGTAGAAAATGGCACTTCTAACGGAACTGTTACTGACTTCGAAGGGAATTTCTCACTGGAATTGTCGGAGAATGCGACTATACAAATCAGTTATATCGGCTACAACTCACAGTTCATCCCGGTAAAAGGCTCTTCCACCTTTAACATACAACTGGAAGAAGATACAGAAGCATTGGATGAAGTAGTCGTCGTAGGATACGGTGTACAGAAAAAAGTATCTGTTACAGGATCATTGGCTACGACAGCCGGTAGCGACCTGGCCAAAGTTCCAACACCGAACGTCACAAACACACTGGCCGGACGTATGCCGGGACTTGTTTCCTACAATCGTAGCGGTGAGCCGGGTTACGACGATGCCAAGTTACTGATCAGGGGTGCCAGCACAACCGGCGATTCTTCTCCCCTGGTTGTTGTAGACGGAGTAGCCGACCGTGCCGGAGGTTTCAACCGTATCGACCCGAACGACATCGAAAGCATCACGATCCTGAAAGATGCTTCGGCTGCCATTTACGGATCACGGGCAGCAAACGGTGTAATTCTGGTAACCACCAAACGCGGTAAAGAAGAAAAAGTAACTATTAACTACAATGGAAATGTAGGTATAAGCTCACCGACTATTCTTCCGAAAATGGCTTCATCCGCCGAATATGCCGAATTACTGAACGAGATCAATCCGAATACCTATTCAGCCGAACAGATCCAGAAGTTCAGGGATGGTAGCGACCCGATCAATTATCCGAACATCAATGCATTCGATCTATTGACACGCCAGGCATTACAGACACAACACAATGTGTCTATTTCGGGTGGCAGCAAAATCGTAAACTTCTACGCTTCTTTAGGTTATCAGTATCAGGATAACTATTACAAAAACAGTGCAAGTAATTACAACCAGTATAATCTGCGTTCAAACCTGGATATAACACCGCACAAGAATGTAAAAATCGGATTGAACGTCGCATTCCGCCAGGAAGACCGTAACTCACCTATTTACGGTTCGCAAGACATCTGGCGTTACATGATCAAATACAACCCGATGGTCAATATCTGGTGGCCGGGAACCGATTACGGTAATAACGCTTCCAAACAGGATAACTTCGCTCCGGCAACAGGCCTCGACAATTCAATGGGATACACGAAGGATAAAAATTCATATCTGAACAGTGACATTACCCTCCACCTGGATCTGCCTTGGATCACAGAAGGTTTATCCATCGATGCCGGTGCATATATCGACCGTAGCGATACTTTCTGGAAACAGTTCCAGCATAAGTACGACCTGTATAATTATGACCAGGCCACGAACGAATATACAGCCGTACAACAAGGCTCGAATATCCTGAACCAGAACATGACACAAACATTAGGTATCACCCTGAATGCCCGGTTGAACTACGCACGTGTATTTAACGATATCCACAACCTGAATGTTTTTGTAGCATACGAACAATACAAGAGCCGTTACGACAAGATGGAAGGACGCAGGCAGGATTTTATCTCAACCTCTATCGATGAATTATTTGCCGGCGACAGCAACAGCCAGACCAATAACGGTACCGCTTCCGAGACAGCCCGCATGAACTATTTCGGACGTGTCGACTATGGTTTGATGGATCGTTATCTGTTCCAGTTCAACTGGCGCTATGATGGTTCTGAAAACTTCCCTTCCGGCAATCGTTTCGGTTTCTTCCCAGGTGTATCGGTAGGTTGGAGAATCTCTGAAGAAGATTTCTGGAAAAACAACATATCCTGGATGGATTATTTCAAGGTTCGTGCTTCCTGGGGACAGATGGGTAACGATAAAGTAGATCCGTTCCAGTATATGACTGCTTACATTTTCGACAACCCCGGTATCTTCGGTAACGGCATTCAAAATGGTGTATGGCTGAATCGTACGGCAAATCCGAACATCACCTGGGAAGTTGCCAACACTTACAATATCGGAATCGAGGCGAAGTTCCTGAATAACTTCAACTTCGAAATGGACTTCTTCAAAACGAAACGTAACAACATTCTGGCCACCCGTAATGCAGCTATCCCCGATTATGCAGGTTTGACATTGCCGGACGAAAATATCGGAGAATGCTCTAATATCGGTACGGAATTAATGCTAGGCTACACCAAGCAATTGAATAAAGACTGGCACCTGAACCTGAGCGGAAACTTCACATACAACCGCAGCAAGATCGATTTCATCGATGAACCGTCTACCACTCTCGAATGGCAACGTCGTACCGGATTATCGATCGGAACGAACGGAGATCGTTATCTGATGTATCAGGCAGACGGTATTTTCCGTACGCAGGAAGAACTGGATGCTTATCCTCACCTGTCGAATGCACGTGTAGGCGATGTACGCTTCGTCGATATAAACGACGATGGCGTGATAGATGGCTCCGACAAGGTTCGTCAGGATAAACCGTCGGTACCCCGTATCATGTACGGTATCAACCTGGGCGTAAATTACAAAGACTGGAGCCTGAATATGTTATTCCAGGGAGCTGCACAGGTTTGGCAATATACCTTTATGGAAGCCGGTACGATCGGAAACTTCACAAAAGATTTCTATGACAACCGCTGGACAGAAGATAACATCGCAGCTAAATACCCTCGTACTTATAATAGAGACGCAACAGTAACAGGCGGTGGTAACTTCCGTAACTCATTCTGGTTGAATAACGCATCTTACCTGCGTCTGAAAAGTGTTGAATTATCTTATACATTGCCACGGCAACTGCTGAACAAAACTCCGCTAAGTAACGTACGTTTCTCTCTGAGCGGTTACAATCTTCTGACCATCACAGGCATTAAGAATATCGACCCGGAAACAGAAGATAACGATCAGGGTTGGGCAGCCTGGAACACTCCACAGTCTAAGGTATTTAATTTCGGCGTGAACGTAACATTTTAATAACTAAGTATTATGAAAACATATATAAAATATATCATAGCAGGATTATTCTGTACCTCTTTATTCCCTTCCTGTACAGACATTCTGGATAAAAAACCATTGACAGAGATTTCAGAGAACGACTTATGGAGCGACCCGGCCCTGGTGGAAGGTTTCGTTAATTCGCGTTACAACCAGGTTGGACACGGATGGACCGAATCGATGCAGAGTTCAGCCGTAGACGAAACAGAACTAACCTGGTTGCGTGGTTGCGAAGTAATCAACTTCGCACGTGTAAGCCCAACCGACCTCGGACGTATGAACGGCGCCTGGTGGGGCTGGGATAACCGGGCATGGGCTACCAAATGGGCTAATATCTCCAATTGTAATATCTTTTTTGAACGTATAGAAGAAGTACCCTTCACTGATGAGGAAGTACGCGACCGCCTGAAAGGTGAAGTACGTTTCATCCGCGCATTGGAATACAATGACCTGGTAACCCGCTGGGGGGCTATGCCACTTATCACCAAAAGTTTCACACTGAATGATGTAGATGAGATCCTGACTCTCAAACGTGCTACTTATAAAGAGTGTGTCGACTTTATGATCGACGAACTGACTCAGGCGGCAGAAGAACTACCGGCTTCTTATAGCGGGGACAATTACGGACGTGCAACCAGTGTTGCCGCCCTGGCTCTCAAATCACGTATTCTATTATATGCTGCCAGCCCGCTAATGAACGAAAATGTAAAACTGGAGCAAGTCGGATATACCTCACCTGATCCCGACCGTTGGAAAAAAGCAGCAGACGCAGCCCAGGCTGCTATCGATGCAGCTTTAGCCGGAGGTTATGCATTATTCAATAATTATTCCGACCTGTCTGAAAACTATCAGAATATATTCCTCGATGCGACATCTTCCAATAAAGAGGTCTTGTTTGCCCGTATGGGAACTACCAGTAGTTTAGGAGAAAACCTGTCCAGTCTCGAACAATATAATTTCCCGAATGGTTTCGGCGGTTGGGGTGGCAACTGTCCGCTTCAGGAACTGGTCGACGATTACGAATTCCAGGACGGAACAGACTTCGACTGGAACAATCCTCAACATGCCGCTGCACCTTACGAAAACCGCGATCCACGCTTTTACGCCTCTATTTTGTACGATGGCGCACCATTTAAAGAACGTACATTGGAAACTTACTGGGATGTAGATGCCAGTGGTAACGAAGCCGGTACAGGAGGCAAAGACTCCAAGTTCGGAGTAGAGAACTGGAATACTTCTATGACGGGTTATAACCTGAAAAAGTTCATCGACGAAACCTATGTCGGCAACTCCTGGAATTTCACCAACAAAAAGAACTGGATTTGGTTACGCCTGGGTGAACAATATCTGAACCTGGCAGAAGCTTTATATCATATAGGCAATGAGGCCGGAGCACGTGAAGCGGTAAATACGATCCGCGAACGAGTAAATATGCCGGACATCACCTCTTCAGGTACACAATTACTGGAGGATATCAAGCATGAACGCCGTATCGAACTGGCCTTCGAAGAACATCGCTATTTCGATGTACGCCGTTGGAAAGAAGGTCCTAAATACCTGGGGCGTACGGTACATGCCGTTACCATCAAGAAATATCCCGACGGACATAAGACCTATGCAGTCAGTCCGTTAAGAAGCGACGTAGGCGGCGACCGCCTGTTCGATGAAAAGATGTATTGGTTACCGATCATGAAGTCGGAAATCGATAAAAACCCGAATCTCGTACAAAATCCGGGATACTAATTTTTTATTCACATACAATAGAACTACATGAAGAAATTATTAATCAGTTTATCAGTTCTGCTTGCCGTCTCTCCTCTATTTGCACAGGAGAGAACGGTCAGCGGACCGGATAATAATCTAAAAGTAACAGTCTCTTTAAAAAGAGGAGGCGAACCGGTCTACCAGGTCACATATAAAGATAAAACAGTGATCGAAGAATCTCCTTTAGGAGTACTTACCGATATCGGCGATTTCAGCAAAAGGATGAAGTTGGTCGAACACAAAACGGGTAATGTGGATGAACAGTACACATTAAATCGTTGTAAAACAGCGGATGTCCATTATGTTGCCAACAAATTGGTTTGTACCTTCGAAAATGCGGATCAGAAAAAGATGGATGTAATCTTCCAGGTAAGTAATAACGATATTGCCTTCCGATATGCATTTCCTCAATATGGACATACCGCCTGTCTGGTAATAGAAAAAGAGGCAACCGGATTTGACTTTCCACAACAGACAACGACATTCATGTGCCCTCAGGCCGCTCCTATGACCGGCTGGGAACGTACCAAGCCAAGTTACGAAGAGGAATATACTCCCGATGAACCTGTCGGAATGATATCCAAACACAAAGTTGGTCATACTTTCCCATGCCTGTTCCATATCGATAACAATTGGGTATTGGTGTCGGAAACAGGCGTAAGCAGCCGATATTGTGCATCCCATCTGAGCGATGGCAGTAAAGAGGGGCTATATACGATCGCTTTCCCTCATCCGGGAGAGAACAACGGTAACGGCAGCGCAGCACCCGGCCTGGCTTTACCGGGCGAAACACCCTGGCGTACCATCACTGTCGGTGACAATTTACAGCCGATCGTCGAAACAACAATTCCTTTCGATGTGGTAAAACCGTTGTACGATGCATCTCAGGACTATAAGTTCGGCCGTTCCACCTGGAGTTGGATCGTGTGGCAAGACGGTAGTATCAACTATGACGATCAGATAAAGTACATCGACCTGGCATCCGCTATGGGATACGAATATGTACTGATCGACAACTGGTGGGACACAAAGATCGGCCATGAACGGATGGCGGAACTGATCAAATATGCCAAATCTAAAAATGTAGGCATATTCCTCTGGTACAACTCCAATGGTTACTGGAGCGATGCTCCTCAGGGGCCTAAACAGCGTATGTGTACCTCTCCCGCCCGGAAAAAAGAAATGAAATGGCTACAGGAACAGGGAGTGAAAGGTTTGAAAGTGGACTTTTTCGGTGGTGATAAGCAAGAAACCATGCAATTGTATGAAGATATCCTGACGGATGCCAACGAACATGGATTGATGATCATCTTCCACGGCTGTACACTTCCGCGTGGCTGGGAACGCATGTACCCGAACTATGTAGGCAGCGAAGCTGTATTGGCTTCCGAAAACCTGATATTCGACCAATACTGGGCCGACAGGGAATCATACAACGCCTGCCTGCATCCGTTCATCCGTAATGCAGTAGGGAGCATGGACTTCGGAGGTACGTTACTGAACAAACGTTACAACCGTACAAACGATGGAGGCACGATCCGTAAAACGACCGACATTTTCCAGCTTGCAACGGCGGTACTTTTTCAAAGCCCGGTACAGAACTTTGCACTTACGCCCAACAACCTGACCGATGTTCCGTCCTTCGAGATCGACTTTATGAAGCAGATACCGACAACCTGGGACGAGACACGTTTTATCGATGGTTATCCCGGCAAATATTGTGTTTTAGCCCGTCGCCATGCAGACAAATGGTATATCACAGGCATAAATGCAGGTAAAGAAACTTTGAAACTGAAAGTTTCTCTCCCCATGCTTGCCGGACAAAAGGTAACGAAATACGATGACAACAAAGATCGTTCACCAAGAATGTCGGATGCTACCGTCAAACAGAATGGCGAATATCAACTGGAAATTTTACCGGATGGCGGAATAGTATTGGTTAATTAACCTGTTTTACGTTCCTTTACAGTGCCTACACTGTAAAGGAACACTTTTTTATACGCTTACAAAGAGTTTCATCACTTCAGCCTTCACCTTTCACCCCCCCCATCATACTATGAATATCAATAATCAGCGTGTGAAGGCTAACGTTTCACCACCTTCTATCCGGCTTCGGCTTGCCCTGCATGCCATACCGGGAAAATACTATGTGTTAAAAGACAGGCCACTAAATGTTAAGTCCCTACAACCATGAGTAAAGTCCCGACCCATAAAAATCACCCTGTACAGGGTAGCCCAGCAAGGTGTACAGGGTAGCGAACCAGGGTGTACAGGATAATCGGCCAAGGTGTACAGGGTAGAAACTTAAGGCCATGACTTAACATGTAGCCATTCATACCCTAACAATCAAAAGGTATATGGATTTCTATTAGTCATTGACAGGGATATACCAGATAAAAAAATTCCATTTCCACGTTTCACACGAGCCTTCACCCGATAATAATTAATATTCATGACGTGATGAGAGGTGTGACACGTGAAGGGTATATGCCTGTAAAGACAAGTATCCGGCGAATTATCCATCATTTTATCAACATAACAACCGGCGACTCCCCAAAATCTAACGTTTGTACACTTTTTTATCGCCTAAGTAAGCATAAGCTATTAAATAAAAAACTACTTTTGCGCCCGATTTGGTGATGCCGGTTCATTCTGTACCGGCATAAAAGGGAATTCGGTGACAATCCGAAGCAGTGCCCGCTACTGTAATACCCATATCCGAAGAAAAGTTTCTTATGCCACTGTTTCGTTTACAAGAAATGGGAAGGTGCTTTTCAGGGTTAAGCCAGGAAACCTGCCAGATCAGACAAATAATCAAGCTCTCCCGGGCCAGGAAAGTGAATTATTAATTCTTATACAAACTATTTCGATGAAAAAGAAATGTTTACTCACAGCTGTTTTCAGTTGGATAGTAGTATCCATGTTCGCTCAAACCGCCCTGAAAGGGAAAGTCGTAAACGCTGAAACCAATGAACCTGTCGTAGGAGCCAATATCCGCATAGACCATAGCCTGGCAGGATGTACAACCAATGGTAAAGGAGAATTCAATATCAGCAACCTGCCGGAAGGTACACATACGCTGAGTGTAACACATGTTAGTTTCCTCCCCCAGAAATATACCGCAGACAGCCAGGATGAAAATATCCTGATCAAGATGAACGAAAGCTATATCAACCTGGGACAAGTCGTTATAACCGGTACGGGAACTCACCGCCGCATGACCAACTCTCCTGTCCCCATACAGGTGATCACAGCCAAAGATCTGGGAAATGCCAACGTAACCAACCTGGAAGATGCCCTGGTCAAACTGACTCCGAATGTAACAACCATGACAAACGGAATGGGAACGACACTGAGCTTGAACGGCATGAACGAAGACTATATGCTACTGCTGGAAAACGGTAAACGCCTGACCGGTGACGACCGTTATACACGTATCAATATCGCTAATATAAAGCGTATCGAAATCCTGAGCGGGGCAGCTTCCGCCCTTTACGGCAGCGATGCGATCGGCGGCGTTATCAATATTATTACGGATGATACCAAGAATGCGGTGAATGTATCCAACTACACCCATTATACCAGTAAAGGACGGTTCAGTGAAAATATAAATGCAGACGTAAATGCCGGTAAATTTTCATCTTATACTTCATACCAACGCAGGGAAGCGGATAACTGGCAAGTGAATGATCTCGACGAAAACGGTTATAAAACAGGCCGTCCGATGTCTACCGGATTCCTCTCCGACAATATCAGCCAACGTTTTGCTTACAATGCAACCGATCGCTTATCTTTCTACGTACGTGGTAATTACTATGACTATAACACCCGCCGACCGGAAACAGCGACTTACTTTAAGAAAGGAAAGAAGAAAGATGAAAACGGCAACCCGATCTATGAAGAGACACAGGCTTATACCTATAACATGGCGCATGAAACCTACACCTATGGTGCCGGTGCCAAATATATGATCAACAAATCCGCTTACATCGATGCCGACTTCTTTGCCGACAATTACACCTCAAAATATGACTATTTCCTCAAAACCGGAGATTTCGAACGCGGCGATAAAGAAACCCGTAAAGAAACGACTTATTACGATGCAACCGTAAAAGGTATTTTCAAACCTAATACGTGGAATAAAGTATCCACTGGTATCGAGTATATCAATGAAAACTTCAGAAGCCAATCGGATAACATCAGCTTCAAGAGCATGTATACGATTGCACTCTTTGCGCAGGATGAAATTACGATACTAAGAAACCTGCAGGCTGTATTAGGCGTGCGCTATCTCTACAATGAGAATTTTAAAAACTATGCCACTCCGAATGTTGCCCTTATGTACAAACTCAAAGGATTTAATTTCCGGGCATCGTACGCAACAGGCTTCCGTTCGCCCACATTGTCCCAACTATACGCAACGGACGAATCGAAAACTTCAAGCCGTTATACGATTGGAAACCCCGACCTGAAACCGGAAAAGAGTAATTTCTTTTCACTGAACGGCGAATATACATGCTCACGTTTTTCAATATCGGCCACCGGATTCTACAACGATATTAAAGACATGATCGATTACCGCGTATTAAGCGATGAAGAGATTCACCAGATGGGACTGGATGAGCTTCATGAGAAATTCTCTACCATCCGTCAGCGCGACAATGTGAACCGGGCTAAAATCAAAGGGATCAGTGTAAATGCAAATATCTATGCAGGAGCCGGATTCACCGTAGGCGGAGGTTATATCTACACAGACAGCGAAGCTAAGACACTGGAACGCGACAGCAAAACCGGAACTGATATTGTCGTAATTACTCCTGTCGATAAGAGCGTAAAGAATGCAGCCAATGTACATGCACGTTGGGATCATGACTGGAACAACTATCACCTGAATGTAAACCTGAGCGGTCATATTCAGGGTGAACGCTATTCCAGCACATACGGCTACGCACCGAAATACCAGCAATGGGATTTGAACACCCGTCACTCATTCAACCTGGACGCATTTATCCTGGAACCGGGCATCGGTATCGAAAACTTATTTAACAACCGCGACGACCGCCCCTGGAACAGTAATTTCTCCACGATAAACCCCGGACGGGCCGTTTACGTTAGTCTGGCTGTGAAATTCAAAAAGTAAAACAGATAGAAATCAAAGACATAGATACTACATTTTTTTAGTAAAAGAATCATATAATAAAATAATGTAGTATCTTTGCACCCACGATTTAGTAATCAGTTTGTTTCGCAGACTGATTCAAGGGAATCCGGTGTAAATCCGGAGCTGTACCTGCAGCTGTAAATCCTCATTATGTTGGTTAGAAGTTCTAATGCCACTGTTTCAATAGTCGAAATGGGAAGGTTTCTAACCAGAGGAAAGCCAGAATACCTGCTAAATTTATTTTATAATAAACACCAAGCTTCCAGGTTCAGAAGTCTGTGTCCATTCGATTATACGTTTACCTACGTAAAAGCCCTTGCGACATTCCTTTTAAGAAGAGAAACTTGATGTTTTATTTATCAAACTAAATAAAACAGAATATGAAGTATCTGCTATTGGCTTTCATTCTACTATGTAGCATGCAATATGCCTATGCGCAAAGTATCCTGAGCAAAGACGGGAAAGAACTGACGGTACAATTAGATGAAGTAGTAATAACCGGAACCGGTACCGAACATTATCTGAAAGACGCTCCCGTACAGACAGAAGTCATTACCAGCAAAGCGCTGGAACAATATCAGGCTCGTAGCATGGAGGACCTTTTGGGAGGACTTTGCCCTTCATTAACCTTTCATGAAGGCGACATGGGCGGACATCTGCAAATGAATGGCCTGGATAATGACTATATCCTGATTCTAATAAACGGCAAACGTATGAACGGGGATGTGGGTGGACAAAGCGACCTCAACCGAATTAATATAGCCGATATCGAGAGAGTCGAAATCGTAAAAGGAGCCTCCTCTTCTTTATATGGTAGCGACGCTATCGCCGGTGTTATTAATATCATCACCAAAAGGAACAGGGAAAAAATCAACGTCACTAATACGACCCGCGTGGGAGAATATGGTGATATACGCCAAAGCAACACGGTCGGCATTCAAATAGGAAAACTGAACTCTACAACTTCTTTCAATTACAAACATACGGATGGTTGGAGAAACACGGATATGGAATGGGACCAGCACCAGTTGAAACCCGGCTCTGTCAGCAAAACTATCAACCGGTCGGACAATTATACGATCAACGAATTTCTCTCCTATAAAGTAAATGATAAACTGGAACTGACCGCCGAAGGTTCGCATTACGAACGTTGGTTATATCGTACATTCGGAGCTTATAAGTATTATCCGTATAATTACTATTATCGCAATTATACATTGGCAGGTGGCGCAAAGTGGAAACTAGAAGGCAGGAATTATCTTACTTTCGATATCGATTATGGCAGGTTCGGATATTTTTACGATTACACCCATGATGCCTATACCGATTACTTTATAGATAATAAACGTGTCACCTTTTTTGCCGGTCAACGTCTCAAACAAAAGATACAGAAACAACTGACAGGACAAGCTAAAGGCGTTTTCTATTTCGGAGATTCACATACGCTTAACACTGGTTTGGAGTATTTGTGGGAGAATCTCGAATCGCCTCATCACATGGACAATCGTACTTCAGCATCCGTTTACACCTTATCGGCTTATGCACAGGATGAATGGACACTGGCGGACCGGTTTATCGTCACTGCCGGACTACGCGGTGTATATCATAAAGAATTCGCAGCAAGAGTGACTCCCAAAGTATCCGCCCTTTATAAATTGAACAATTTCAACCTGCGCGGTACATGGTCGCTCGGATTCAAAGCTCCAACCACTCAGGAACTTTATTACGATTATATCGGCACCATGATGGGAAAGCTGAAGGCCTATTATGGGAACAGCGATCTGAAACCGCAGACATCTCAATATGTATCACTTGGAGCAGAGTTTATTTCAGATAAGTTCCAGGCGAGTGTTACCGGATACTATAACAGTATCCATGATATGATCGCTTTGACAACAGTTCCCACTTCAGCAGAAAACAAGCTGCTGGAAGTAGAGGAAACAAAAAAATATAAGAACCTGTCGAAAGCCAGAGTGTATGGCGTGGATTTCTCATTTACATACAAGATAACAAAAGACCTCGCATTAGGAGGCGGGTACAGTTATACTGATGCAAAAGCCCTTTATGTGGATGATGAATTTGACCCACGCTACATGCAATATATCCCCATAGATGCTACCTCTAATCACAATGCAACGCTCAACGCGACATGGGGACATACATGGAAACGCTATCGGTTAGGCGTTGGTCTTTACGGGAAATACCAATCCAAACGCTTTTATATGTCGGACGACAATGCGGACGGATATAATATCTGGAGGATCAACACAAGTCATTCGCTGTTGAAGGTCAAACATTGGGATTTGACAGGCAATGTGGGGGTTGATAATATTTTAAACTATATAGACACCACCCCGTTCGGACGCAATCACGGAACAACAAGTCCGGGACGTAATTTCTACCTGTCTATTACAGCCAAGTTCCATAATAGAAACAAGTAAATCAACATCTTTTAAAATTTATATTTATGAACAAATTTAAGTATTGCCTTATGGCTGCCGCCCTTATGACGGTAACAGCTGTCGGATTTACATCCTGCGGCGACGACGATGACGTAGAAAAAACAGACAATCCGGCAGAACCGGTAGTAAAAGCCGCAAAGACGAAAGATACGGCCATTTTACTTTGCTCTTTCGGAAGTACTTATCACGAAGCAACTCACGTTTATGATGAAACTGTCAAAGAATTCAAAGAAGCTTTTCCTGAAGCAGATGTTTATCTGTCTTTTTCATCAAACACTTGTATCGGACGACTGGAAGCTACACGCGATGAAGCTTACTATCATATAGACCAATGGCTGAATGCCTTTGCTGAAGCTGGTTACACGAGAGTTGCCGTACAGTCGTTACACGTTATTCCGGGTGAAGAATATCTTTCTGTTATGAATACTACTGTAAAGAAAAACTTCATGATCCGTGATTATCCAAGTGTAAATGTATTGAAAGGTGCAAACCTGTTAGCTGAAGATGAGGATACAGAAGCTGTTGCAGAAGCTTTGTATAGTCATTACAAAACATCATTGGCTGACAAGCATAATATCTTGTTGCTGATGGGTCACGGAAACCCGAACGACAGCTATAATGCCAACCAGAAATATGCCGATATCGAAGTTGCCATGCAAGCAAAAACAAGCAGCAAAAATGTATTTGTAGGTACTGTGGATTATGGTAAAATGTTATTCTGGCCGTTAAATGAAAAGACAGAGCAACCTCTGGATACTCCTAATCCTGAATGTATTTATTCAAAACTGATGGATTACTGCAAAACAAATAATCTGGAACCGAAAGACATCAATGTATTCCTGGCTCCGTTCATGTCTATTGCCGGTGACCATGCTCACAATGACCTATGGGGTCTGGAAGACGGAGATGACGCTAGTCTGGCTACTCCGCAATCAGATAATTGCTGGCGTCTGAAATTACAATATCTGGGATTCAATATCGACCAGACAGAAACTCACCCTGCCGATCAGACAGATGCAGACCATGGTATTGAAAGCGGATGTAAAATCAAAGCTTTAGGAGACTATCCTGAAATCCGTAAGATCTGGTTAAACCACCTGAAGGAAAACTGGAACGATGCTGATGCATGGGAAAACGGTGAAGGTTATCAACCGGAATAAAGATAAAAAGAAAAGCAGGAACAATCATCCTGCTTTTCTTTTTTATAATAACATATATATGCTCTTCTGTTCTTTACTTGCAATAATTCAATACCTCTACATTCTTAATCGTACTCTTGAAATCGCCGGCCTTCTCTAACGGGAAAACCAGTGTCCGTACATAACTCATAGAGTCTTTTCCGCCATTAAAGAAACATTTCTGAATATTCAATTCTTCTTTCAGGTCTCCGTTAATATACAAACGTGTAGCTTTTTCATCACCACTGATCGCTACGGATGCTTCCTCTTCGGGATAAAACTGATAATTAAATGTATTCAGATAACCGTCACGGGCAAAACCTAATTTACCGCTGACAGGATCAGACAAATAAAATACGGCATCGGGAGAACGGAATAGTTCTGTGCCTGGTTCTTCTTTGACAGACTGGACATCAAACGAAACTGTATAATGATAACCGATCTCTTTCAAGCCCGTTTTTGTATTCGGTTTTAAAACATCCTGATTGTAAACAGCACGAGGCTTGTTACCCATGCGTCCGGCAATATTTACACCAGGGCCTTCACCCAGTGCGGTACGCATCGTATTAAAGGTCTCATAAGGGACCTTGCAATCTTTGCCTGTCCACATCTTCCCGGCCAACGTTTGCAAAGCGGGGAAAACACGGTAATGGATATCTTTCGTACTGATACCGTTGCCTGCATGGTCGTTCCAAACAGCAAACATGCCTCCTTTAATCTGTTTATGTTTCTCAGGGAAAACTTCTTTACCGATATGTGCGGGAGTCCATTCCTTATAAAGCATTTCCGTATTCAGATAGTCGTAATAATAACCGGCAGCCGGAACGATATACAAATAACCGTCGGGAACACTGACCAGGTCGTATCCCTGTTTGATCATTTCCTTCGGATCTGCATAGCCGTTATACCAGGCATTCATCAATACGTTTTTAGACTTAACAGGAGTATCGCCGTTGGCATGAGTCAAGGCACCCCAAACACAGGCCTGCTTGCCGAAACCTTCAACAAAACGGATATAATGATCGGTGAATTCGCGGAATTTCTCTACTACATCTTTCTTCTTATTTGAATATTCATCGGTTCCGATATGTACTCGTTTTCCGATAAAGACAGGATTTCGTCCTTCCAGATATTCACGGAACAGGCTATCGACAAACTGGTAGGTTTCCGGTTTGAACAAATCCAGGTGATCCATTCCATATTCTTCACTACCGATCTCCGGACGATACTGTGTCAGTGCCAGCGAATGGGCTGGAACATCTATCTCCGGAATGATCTCAACCCCGAGACTATCGGCCATTAACTGAAAATCAATAAATTCTTTTTTAGTATAATAACCGTCACGGGCAGTCAGTCCCGGGAAAAATTCACTTTCCAGGCGGAATGCGGCATAGGTTTTATTCCAGTCATGTTCGAAATATTGTTTGAAAGCGTTATCATTCAGGTGAACCTGCAAAGTATTCATCTTATAATAAGCCATCATCTTTACATAATCGCGCAGGAAATCCATCGGAATGAATTTTCGTCCGCAATCCATCATAAAGCCACGGATCGCATAGTCGGGATAATCGCGCATCGAACCTTTAGGCAATGCCTGGTTATTGTCTTGCTCGGTCATCTGAAGGATTGTACGGGTTGCCCAATATAAACCTTTAGCCTTTGGGGCCGATACAGTCACACGGTCTGCTATTTTCACAGCATAGCCTTCTTCACCCAACTGTTTGTCACCGGACAAGGAGAAAACAAAGTCACCAGCGGAAGCCCTTCCTTCTACAACAGCCAACTTACGACCGAACATCGTTTCGTAATCTTCGGCAAACTGATTGGCAATTTTGTTAATGGCAGGATCTTTTCCTACACAAACAATACGAGAAGTGGGAGATGGAGTAAACAAACCTTGTCCCCCTCTCCATTCCTGCAATTCGGGTATGACAAACGGTTTTTCGTTATTGGCAGCATAACTTTTACCCACGAAAAGTGTGCATGCCACAATCAGCATTAAATAGCGTTTTATATTCATTGTATTTTAAATTTAAGCGCACAATATTACTGCTTTTTAATCATCCGGACAAGCTTAAAATGAAGGAATAGTTAAAAGATGACTAATTAAAAGGCGGTTTCTGAATGATTTATTACTTTTGTGTTCAAAAACATATTAATGAGTTACAATTGGAACACACGGACGGAGCTATTACTGGGGGCCGACCGGATGGAGTACTTGTCACATTGCCATGTTTTAGTCGTAGGATTAGGGGGCGTGGGAGCTTATGCCGCCGAACAGATTTGCCGTGCCGGGATCGGGCACATGACAATCGTTGATGCCGATACGGTGAACGCCAGCAATATAAACAGACAGTTACCTGCTTTACATTCCACTATCGGAATGCAGAAAGCAGAAGTTGTAGGCCAGCGTCTGTTGGATATCAATCCACGTTTAAAACTGACCGTGCTTAATGAATTTCTCCGTGATGAACGGACAGAGGAAGTTCTATCCGCCACAAAATACGATTTCATCGTGGATGCTATCGATTCGCTCAGTCCGAAAGTTTACCTCTTGTATCATGCTAACAGGCGTGAAATTCCTATTGTTTCCTCTATGGGAGCAGGTGCAAAAATCGATCCGTCGCAGGTGAAACTGGCCGATATCTCTAAAACCTGCAACTGTGCACTGGCTAAAGCCGTACGTAAACGGTTACGTGGAATGGGCTTGAATAAAGGAATCCCGGTTGTCTTTTCTACGGAAATGGCCGATTCAGAAGCCGTAGTGGAAGTAGAAAACGAACAATGCAAACGGACAACCACCGGAACGGTCTCTTATATGCCCGCTATATTCGGTTGCTATCTTGCATCGTATGTAATAAGAAATATATAACCAGATGATACAAACACAAGGAATTACCAAAAGTTTCGGAAACTTACAGGTATTGAAAGGCATCGACCTTACGATCAATAAAGGTGAAATAGTTGCTATTGTCGGTCCTAGCGGAGCCGGAAAAACAACCTTATTGCAGATCATCGGAACGCTTGATTCACAGGATGCGGGCAGTTTATATATCAACGGGGCAGAGATCGGCAAACTATCCGAAAAAGAACTGGCGGCTTTCCGTAATAAAAATATTGGTTTTGTATTTCAATTCCACCAGCTACTACCTGAATTTACCGCACTGGAAAATGTAATGATCCCGGCACTAATTGCACGCGAGAAGGCTTCTGATGCGGAAAAGAGGGCAAAGGAAATTCTCGATTTCCTGAAACTATCGGATCGTATGACGCATAAGCCGGCTGAATTATCTGGAGGTGAAAAACAACGTGTAGCCGTCGCCCGCGCATTGATCAACAACCCATCCGTTATCCTGGCCGATGAACCGTCAGGCAGTCTCGATACAAAGAACAAAGAAGAATTACACAGCCTTTTCTTTGAATTACGCGACCAGATGCACCAAACCTTCGTGATCGTCACTCACGATGAACAACTGGCATCCAACACAGACCGTGTAATTCATATAAAAGATGGGGTTGTTTTAGAATAAGTATAAACTCAGTAGAATTATTTATGGCAAACAAAGATAGAGTAACTTTTGGCAGTAAGATCGGAGTGATATTAGCTACAGTAGGTTGCGCCGTCGGCCTGGGTAGCATATGGCGCTTCCCTTATATGGTCGGAGCGAACGGAGGTGCAGCTTTTCTGTTGGTATTTATGATATGTACGGTTTTGCTCGGCCTTCCGATCATGATTACAGAGTTCTTCATCGGCCGTCATTCACGCAGTAACGCTGCCGGAGCTTTTAAAAAGCTGGCTCCCGGAACTCAGTGGTCCCTGATCGGATACAACGGCGTTTTAGCAGCTTTTCTGATATTAGGTTTCTACTCCGTGGTTTCCGGCTGGACCTTGGAATATATCTGGCAGGCTATGACCGGCTCTCTAGCAGGAAAAACAACGGCCGAATTTACAACTGCCTTTGAAACATTTTCATCCAGTACCCTCCGACCGATAGGCTGGACAATCGCTTTCATCGCATTGACACACATCGTTATAGTTTCCGGAGTAGAAAAGGGTATTGAAAGGGCTTCCAAAATTATGATGCCGGCACTATTTATCATACTGCTGATATTATGTATCCGCTCTGTCACCCTTCCAGGTGTGGAGGAAGGACTCTCGTTCCTGTTCAAACCGGATTTCGATAAGATAACTTCTTCTGTTATCTTAAGTGCCATGGGGCAGACATTCTTCTCATTAAGTATCGGTATGGGATGTCTGATCACCTACTCTTCCTATTTTGGGAAAGACACCAATCTTCAATTAACCGCTGTACAGGTCACCGTATTGAATACACTGGTGGCATTACTAGCCGGTATTATGGTGTTCCCGGCTGTTTTCAGCTTCGGCATTGAACCGACAGCAGGTCCGGAACTGGTATTTATCACACTCCCTAATATCTTTGAGCAATTGCCGTTCGGTAATCTGTGGTCATTCATATTCTTCATCCTGTTAGCATTGGCAGCACTGACCTCCACGATCTCTTTGCATGAAGTGGCAACAGCTTACGTACATGAAGAATATCATATAACAAGAAAGAAAGCCGCCTGGATTGTTTCAGCCGGTGTAGCCGTTATCGGAGCATTTTGTTCGCTCTCTTTCGGCTTATTAAAAGAGTACACCATCGGCGGCTTGATCCTCTTTGATGCCTTAGACTACCTGACAGCTAAAATCATGATGCCTATCGGCGGTATGATGATCTGTGTATTCGTTGGCTTACGTATTGAAAAGAAAGTATTAAAAGCAGAATTGACTAACAAAGGAACTATCACTTTCTACTTCTTCAACACCTATGCCTTTTTCATCAAATATATCGCACCGGCCGCTATCGGACTAATCTTCCTGAATGAGCTGGGATTGATCAAAAAGATAACCGCTCTATTCTGAAAATAAACGGTATAAGTTACTTGCTTATTCACAGGTAACTTATATCTTTGTAACAGAATATTTAACATTAACAAGACCGAACTATGAACTGGCGTGATTTACTCTATTTCTCCAAAGGAGAACGCAGGGCCTTAACCCTCCTACTCTGTCTTATTTCTATTTCCTGGATCATTTTATTACTGACAGATAATAAACCAGAAGACATTTCCAACGAGAATAATAAACGTATAGAATCCATAAAGACAACCCGACCCATCGCTTCGAATAAGCCAAAGCCGGAACAGGAGAAAATAGCCCCATCCGGGAGAAAAAATAATTTCTCTCGAAAGGAAAAAGATTTTCATCCGAAAGGAACTCCAAACATACCCGGGAGAAAAACTTTCCCGAAGACGGAAAAATATCCGGTCGGAACAGTGGTCGAGTTGAACTCTTCCGATACGACTTCTCTAAAGAAAGTACCCGGAATAGGGAGTACATTTGCCCGCAGAATCATTAAATACCGGGATTTATTAGGAGGTTTCTACAGAGTAGAGCAGCTCCGGGAAGTATATGGTATCGATGAAGAAAAGTATGATGCGATAAAATCGTGGTTTTCGGTGGATATATCTGCGATACATCTTTTATCTGTCAATCATCTTCCCGCAGACTCACTTCGCAAACATCCCTATCTGAATTATGGGCAAGCGCATGCTATCGGACAACTCCGTAAGCAAAAAAGAATACTCACAGGTTGGGAAAACCTTCAACTACTGGAAGAGTTCACAGAGACGGACAAGGAAAGACTTATTCCTTACCTGTCATTTGAATAAGAAAAGAAGTTTATATACATTTGTAAGAAAAGATAACTATGATTTACCTCAAACAAGTCCGGTTGATCAACCCGAAAGAAGTGGAAGGTCCATTGGATGATCTTAAATATCCGTTTAGAGCTGCTGCCGTACGGTACATGGAATCGATCGTTTTCCGTAAACCGGTTACTTTCCTGGTTGGTGAAAATGGGGCCGGCAAATCGACTCTGTTGGAAGGCATCATGTTCAAATATGAAGAACGGGACGAAGACAAACAAGGGATGCTTTATGACGGTGTTGAAGCATGGAAATCATATTCGAACGTTCTGCCACAATGCATTCGTCTGATTGAAGAACGGAAACCTTTCGACCATTTCTTCTTTCGTGCCGAGTCTTTTTTTGATCATGCCGCCGAAATCGATGCCAAATCGATGAAAGACATATTAAAATATGGACGTGATTATTCTTTAGGAGCCTACGGAGGACATCGCTTACTGGAACAATCGCACGGGGAAAGCTTTCTTAGTACTTTCCTGAATTACGCAGGAAGAAATACTCTCTTTATCCTCGATGAACCGGAGGCAGCCCTTTCACCTCAACGGCAGCTGGCACTATTGGTCAGGATTCATGAATTGGTGGTGCAAGGTTGCCAGTTGATTATCTCGACACATTCGCCAATCATTATGGCTTATCCGGATGCGGATATTTACTCCATAGAAGAAGATGGAGCACATATTACTCCGTATGAGGAAACACAACATTATCAATTAACGAAGTATTTTCTTACCCATACGGAGCAAATGTTGAAAGAATTATTGGGATAGATCAATTACTTTTCCCAGGCATTCAGTATCTCTGCGACATAGACGTTATGAGGGTTGCCCGCCATAGCGCTATACCATTTTTCAAACAAGGCCGGATCAATGAAACAATCTTTATCCATCTTTGTCACATAGAGCGTCTTACACTCAAGTGTCAACCGCGACTCTTCAAAACAGGGGTTTCCTTGTTCGGTAAAATAGGGAGTCAGCCCGGTTGCGGCAACTTTGTCAATATCACGTCCGGATTTAGAACCACAGATTTTATGCGCCGCTTTGTGTTCTTCTCCCAGGAAAGAGAGCGTAAAACATCCCTTTTCATCGACAAATTCACGGGTATATCGTTCCGGACGGATGAATACGAATACGACTGGTTTATTCCAAAGGAAACCTACGCCTCCCCAACTGGCCGTCATCATGTTAAACTTCTCCTTGTCGCCGGCACTTACCAGCATCCACTCTTTACCGATCATCTCAATAAAGTTGTCCTTGATCAGACTGGGTTCAATTGCTTTCATACTTTATACGCTTTAATTTTTTTCAAAGGTACAAAGAATATCATTTACCCGTACTCATTACACCGGAGTCGTTATCGGCATTGTTCAGACGTTTCTGACCAGCCTTATAAGTTCGACCGAATGAGAAATTATAGGTCAATGAGACAACAAACACACGTGAACTTTCTTTGATATACATCGCTTTCTGATAAGAGGCATACTGGTTCCAATTTTCAGTCTTCACCTTATAATTATCAGAGAACGGGTTAATTGACCCTACTCCCAACGACAGATTCTTATGGCTGTAGCGTACCATTAACATCTGAATATTCTCGCCGCCTTCCAAGGTTTCACCCCAGAACCAGTTCCAGTTCGTATTCATCTGATACATCAGCATGAACTTTTTCCAGGTGAGAGATGCCTGTGCTTCACAATACCAATTCGTATAACGGTGAGAATAGGTGTTCCCGTTGCTGATATAATGATTTACACCACCAGTAAACGAGAACTGCAGAATGTCTTTGATCGGCCCAATACGGAACATAGCCGAACCGGTCAGGCGTTGCCAGTTCTTTTGGTTATTCCAGGTCTGGATGATCTTATTGCCTTCCTGATATTTCTCGTCCATAATAGGATTGGGAAGATACTCGTAAGCTCCATCCAAATTGGTATAAAAGATACCTTTCTGATATTCATAAGTCAGTGCCAGGCGATAGCGCATATAAGCCTCCAGTTGCGGATTACCGCGTTGCAGCTGCAAAGAATCGATCACCTGCTCGATAGCACTCAGATTTCCTAAAGAAGGAGAAGAATTACCGACATAACCTCTCAAACGGATAAACGATTGTCCGGGTAAAGCATATTGCAATGTAAAACGCGGATTGAACGTATAATATTGGTAAGAATCATCAGTTCCATCCTGTTTGTAATAGGAACGCGACACACCGACTCCCAGTGTATAATCCAGCTTCCGGGCTTTTCCTTTGAATTCCCCGTAGAGATAACTTTCCGACTGATTCATACGGGTATTATAATCGTGCCCGTTGCGATATTCATTATTGGAAAACGACTGTGTATGGCGAATACCTGTACTCAAACGGTTCCCATTCTCCAGTTTTTTCTCATAAATACCTTCACCGATCACCGAATATTTATTTCCCGAAACACGGTTATCGATATCCGTCAGCAGATCCTCATCACGACTTTCCTGATAAAAACGATGGGAAGAAGTACGGTTATAGGTTCCAACCACATTAAAGACCAGCGTCTGATCGTTTTTCAAATTACGCTGATAATATAAGTCTAACGCAGGAATCTGATTATCTGAACTATTCAGGTCTACCATATTTACATAGTCCGACAAATTTTCCTGATTGGATAAAACACCGCGGTAATCCCAATGCGGTTGATAGTTATTCCAATAACGGAACGTAGCATTGAACAAATACTTCTCGGGATCCTGTACGCTATAATTCAGGTTCAGATTATGCATGAACATGCGACCATGAGCCGGTTCACCTTCCTCTTTCCGGTGCAAAACCGTTCCGTCACCCAAATGAAAGATTTCTTCATTATCCCTGGAAAGTCCATAAAAATCACGCGGACCGATCCGATAAGAAGCACCGAACTCTGATTTCTTATGATTGATCTTTCCGGAAACCCGATGTTCTCCCCATAGAGCATTTACTCCCTGACTCATATCCACGCTGAAACTTCCCCCCGTCTCCGGACGACGAACGATATAATCGAGCACCACTTCCGCATTACCGTAACGTAATCCTGGATTATCATGATATTCAATACGAATGATATCAGAAGGTATCAATGATTTGATTTCATCCAGTTCCACTTTCACCCCGTTTATACGAAGTTGAACTTCACCGTTTCCCGGTACTTTAATTTCGCTTGACAACGGATTCACCTGTATCTTCGGCAGCATCAGTTGTTGCAACAGATCCATACCGTTGGTCGAAGCCTTTACCTGCCGATCGGACGGAAAAACCAGTTTCCGGTCGGAACGGCTGCTCGTATTGGACGCACTGACTGTAACGCCATCCAAAGAGACCGCTGCATCCTCCATCGGAATATCACCTAACGTCACACTTTTATTAAATCCTTTTAAAGAAACATACTGCGTCTCATATCCCAGACTGGAAACAGCCAGCAGGTAATCACCGGATTTCACTTTATCTAAAACAAAATACCCCTTTCCATCGGTAGTTGTTCCAGTAATAAACGTAGAATCCATTGTTTGCAGAACGACATTGGCAAACTCAAGAGGTTCTTTATTCCGACCATCTTTCACTAAACCTTTTATCCCTAAATTTTGAGCAAAAACTCCCTGTATCATGCAGCCAAGCAGCATGATCCCGAATATTATCCGTTTCATAAGTCTATTGTTTATTTTAATCTGCAGGGTGGCCTTCCCCGCTTTCTTGTTTGTTTCTGTTAGTAAGACGAAGCAACTCGAAAAAAGGTTACACAGAATAAACGAAAAAATTAATATTTTCAATTAGTACACTATAAATCAGGGGATCTAAAAAAGAAGAAAAAGAAATTACCTTTCACAATAACCAAATAAAAACCATAAAAGCAAAAATCTTATTTATATTTGCACCTAGGACTACGAAATGGGATAATCAGAAAGTGAAATCAGAAAAAGACTACATAAACGGATTAATTGCGGGCTCATACAAAGACTTTACCTGTCTCTACGAATTATATGCACCCTCATTATACGCCTTTGTATTCAAATTGACTCGGTCCACCACGCGTGCAAAAGATATTTTACAGGAAACATTCATCAACATCTGGGTACATCGCAAACAAACAAATCCCGACTTATCGTTCAAATCATACCTTTTTACGATAGCCCGTAACCTGGTATTGAACGAATTCCGGAAAAATATAAATAATCCTATTCTATCAGACTACCTCGAATATTGTAATCAGGAAGGATTGTCCGAGAACCCGACTGAACAAAAAATAGATTTTGATGAATTCAACCGTCGTTTGCAAGAAGCTAAAAAGAAACTGACTCCGAGGCAAAGAGAGATATTCGAAATGAATAAGGAAGATGGATTATCTATTCATGAGATAGCCATGCAGACGACCATTTCAGAACAGTCTGTCCGAAATCAGTTATCTGCTGCAATACAACAGCTACGTAAAGAGATGAAAGAATATCTTCTTTTATTCATTCTGCTTTTTCTGGCTTAAGATTATCGGCCCCTACATTTTCTGTGTTATACAACATAGAAAAAGACATGTTATATATTTCCCGCTAATGTGTATAATCTATATAATCGTCTAAATCATGACACACGAAAGAGTTCAATATTTACTGACAAAATATATTTCAGATTCTATCACCAAAGAAGAACTTGAAGAATTAAAAATCCATATAAACATATCGGATGATGAAAAAGTATTATCTGAATTATCGGCTTTATGGGAAAACCATCCTGCAGAAAAAATCCAGGATCCATCCGTATTAAAAGAAGCCTTTAAAATAATCGAAGTTAATACTCGCACACAAACCATCCGGAAACAACTCAATGTTCTATTACGCATAGCCGGAATACTTTTGTTACCTGTATTATGTACGCTGGCCACCTATCTATACATGGATAAACAGGTACAGCCATTCATTAATAATCAGGTTATGGTTGAAGCCCAAAACGGCCATCGTGCTGCAGTTATTTTGCCGGACGGTTCAAAAGTGAACCTCAATTCTGGTTCCTATATAAGTTACCAGCAGAGCTTTGGAAAAAAAGCCCGGGAAGTAAAATTATCAGGAGAAGCATTTTTCGAAGTGACGAAAGACCCTAAAAAGAAATTTATTGTACATACCGAATACATAAATATAGAAGTGTTGGGAACAACTTTCAATGTATATGCCTACGAAAGAGAGAATACGGTAGAAATGGTCTTATTAACGGGAAAAGTAAAAATCAATACCAACAAAGCACCTTACCAGTCCTATTATGTAAAACCGAATGAGAAAATATCTCTCGATAAGCAATCCGGTTCCCTGAAGATAAAGAAAACAGATGCCCGTTTTGAAACAGCGTGGTTAAGGGATGAAATGGTATTCCGTTCCGAACGGCTGGAAGCAGTATTCGACAAACTGGAACGGAAGTATGGCATAACGATACAGTATGATAATTTAAAACAGGATAACGACCGATTCACCGGTTCTTTCAACAACGAAGAGATTACCGGAATACTGGATATCCTGAAAATACATTATCATTTCAGTTATAAGGTGCAGGGGAATAAGATCATAATATATGGAGATAAATAATAATTAGTATGAACCTTTTAAATCGAATATGTATGAAGAAATAAACGAAAGAAAAGAATAAGCCGGGAAATGTAGCAGATTCCCCGGCTTACGGTGACACATTTTTAACTCGCGGGGACTCCGCATTCTGTATTATTGTATCAACCAAAAAATCAAATTATGTTCAATTATCGAAAAAATCTCAGTGATGTCGTGCACAAAAGTAGTAAGAAAAAAAGTTTTATTTTTTTCTGTTTTGCACTCTTCTTGTTAATTAATCCTATTTACCTGTCTGCACAAGACGGTAAAGTCTCTATCTCTGTTAATAACGTGACATTGAAGCAGTTCTTCGATATTATCGAAAAACAGAGTAAATACAAATTTTCCTATCGCGATTCAGCTTTACAGGGAAAAGAAAATGTTTCCGTAAATGCAGGAAACAAAAGTCTCAAAGAGATCCTGAATGAAGTTTTACAAACCAGAGGTCTGAAATATACCACAGACGGGAATAATATCGTGATCGTTCCTTCCAATACACAGGAAACGACGAAAAAAGAAATAAACGGTATTGTTACAGATGCGACAGGCGAACCGATCATTGGAGCTAATATTGTAGAAAAAGGAACTTCCAACGGAACGATCACCGATATGAGCGGTAAATACTCACTGGAAGTAAATGGCAATACACTTACAATATCTTATATCGGTTATATTCCACAGGATATTTCCATTGGAAATAAAACGAATATCAATGTCCAACTGGCTGAGGATACACAAAAGATAGACGAAGTGGTTGTAGTAGGTTACGGTACTCAAAAGAAAGTGAACCTGACCGGATCTGTCGAAACAATAAAAGCCGACATAATTGAAAACCGTCCGCTCAGAAATGCAACAGACGCTCTACAAGGTACAGTTCCGGGTATGACAGTTACTTCCACTGCCGGACAACCCGGTAATTCGTCCAAATTCACAATCCGTGGAAAAAGTTCTATCAACAGTGGTTCCGCGCTGGTATTGATTGACGGTATGCCAGGTGATATCAACACGATCAATCCTTTGGATATAGAAAGTATTTCTGTATTGAAAGATGCCGCTTCATCTGCTATTTACGGGGCCAGGGCTGCAGAAGGTGTTATTCTGGTTACAACAAAACAGGGGAGTTCATCTAAAGTAAAAGTCGATTATTCCGGAAATATATCGTTCAACACACCGACACGTATCCCCCAAAGCAACAATGCCTGGGATCATGCCCAATTATCCAACATGGCATTTAACAATGCCGGTTTAGCCGTTCAATTCCCGGAAGAAGCATTGAATGCAATCAAAAACCATACAACCACTTCTATCCCGAAAGGAAACGACTGGATCTATACGGACGATGTAGACTGGATCGGAATGATGATGGATCACAGCTTCCAGCAAAATCATAATATATCAGTATCCAAAAGCGATGACCGGATGAAATACCTTTTCTCTTTCGGTTGGCTGGACCAGGACGGGTTATTCGCTGAATATGGTCCCGACAACTACGACCGTTTCAATGTCAGATCGAATGTCAATCTGGATATAATCAAAGATAAATTGAATTTCGACTCCAGAATTACATTCAATAATACAAACCAACGTTATCATCCGTCTTTCGATTATAGCTATGCGGATGAAGACTTTGATCCACTGACTCAATTGTGGACTATACCTTATATCACATTCATTCAGGCCGGTCCGAACATGCCCATTTACGATACAAACGGCAACTACGCCCGTTACCGTATGCAGGCTAATCCGATACAAGCTTTAAGAGAAGGTGGACTCGGACAGAACAAAGGGAATAATATAGAAGGTATATTCACTCTCACGTTAACACCGATCAAAGATCTTTCGGTTAAAGCCGTTGGCGGTATCCGATATAAGAACGAGCAGATCAAAGACTGGAGAGCAGAATATGGTAAATATGGCCCTGATGGCCTGAGATCGATGGCAGCCGGACAAACCGGCCCCAACCGCGTTATTCAAAAAACCCGTAATACGCGCTATATGACCGGACAGTTGATCGCAGAATACAAAAAAACAATCCGGAAAAATGAGATGTCGGTTTTAGGTGGTTGGTCGACCGAACAAAACAGATATGACCAACTTCGCGCCGAACGTATCAACATCGTAGGTAATACGCTTCCCGCTCTTTCATTAGGAGCAACAGAAGGATGGTCTAACAGCGCCATTGAAGAAGAATGGGCACTGTTATCCGGTTTCATGCGCGTCAATTATGCGTTCGCTTCAAAATATCTGGCTGAATTCAATTTCCGTGCAGATGCTTCCTCCCGTTTTTCCAAGAAACATCAATGGGGTTTCTTTCCTTCCGCTTCCATCGGATGGAGAATTACGGAAGAAGAATTCATGAAAGAACAATCTATCTTCACAAATCTGAAGATCCGTGCATCCTGGGGACGTTTGGGTAATCAAAACGGATTAGGATTATACGACCATATACCACAATATACGATCGGTGGTTATTATCCTTTCCAGAATGAACTGGCACAATGGGCTACCATGAAAAAACTCCCATCGGAAACCAGGACATGGGAAACCGTAGAAATGGAAAATATCGCAGTCGATATGGGATTTCTGGATAACCGGTTGAATGTAACGGGAGAATATTTCATCAAGAAAAATAAAGATATGCTTGTCAACGTCGAACTTCCCAGCGTGATCGGAATAGATCTGCCAACAAGCAACTTTGGATCTTTGAAAGTAAACGGTTGGGAAGTATCCGTTTCATGGAGAGATAAAATCAAAGATTTCACTTATGGCGTCCAGTTCAATCTGTCCGACCAGATCGATAAACTTACAGATTACGGAGTGGAATACAACGGATTTACAGCAGGGAGCAATCAAAAGATCCAGGGATATTCACTCGGTTCTATTTTCGGATACGAAACTGACGGTTACTTTACATCACAGGAAGAAGTTGAAAAATCAGCCGTGATCAATCGTTCCGTAGTCGGAGTCGGCGACATCAAATACATTGACCAGGATGGAGACGGTAAGATATCAGCTCCAAATGATCTGAAATATCTGGGAACTACCACCCCAAGGTTTGTTTTCGGTCTGAATCTCAATGCTGCATGGAAAGACTTCGATCTGTCTTTATTGTTCCAGGGAGTAGGCAAACGGAATTTCTACCTGAACCGTCAGGCTGTCGCCCCGTTCTATGATACTTTCGGTAATTATTCATATACATTCCACAATGATTACTGGACACCAGAAAATCCCAATGCTGCACTTCCAAGGCATTATGCAGGAAGTGGTCACAATTACGCTACATCAGATCACTGGCTACAAAATGCAGCTTATATCAGATTAAAGAACCTGCAATTTGGATATACATTACCGGAAAATCTGACAAAGAAGTTCTATGTAAGTCGCTTGCGCGTTTATTTCAGTGGTGAAAATCTTTTTGAGTTCAGCAAATTACAAAAAGACTATGATCCGGAGTTAACAACGGAAGGTGGATTTATGTATCCTATTATGAGAAATTATTCTATTGGCCTAAATGTTACATTTTAATACTATAATACGATGAGAAAACATATTTATATATTGATGTGTGGATTTACATATCTACTTCTATGCAGTTGCCAGGACTTTCTGGAAAGAGAACCTCTTACAACCTTGTCTTCCGGAAGTTTCTGGAATACGGAAAAGGATCTCCGTATGGCCCTGAATAACCAATATCAGGAGATGGGACGTGACTATAATCTGGATAATTGGTCTATCGACTGTTTTGCTGATATAGGCAATAACGTTAGTTCCGGTACTTATACTGCCCCTAATACGGATGACCGGTGGACGAAACCCTATAAACAAATACGTATTTCCAACGAATTCCTGGAGAATTATGAGAAGGCATCTATCACAGAGGATTTAAAGAACCGCTATGCCGGTGAAGCCCGATTTTTCCGTGCTTATTACTACTATCGGTTGATTACCCGATTCGGAGATGTAATCCTGACGACTAATACAATGGATATCGATTCACCCGAACTGTATGCGGAAAGAACTCCCAAAGAAGACATCCTCAAACTAATGATGGAAGATCTTGATTTCGCGGAAGCTCATATACCTTTAAAAAACGATATGAAATCGGATGTAGGCCGCATCACGAAAGGTGTCGTCCAGGCATTTATGGCCAGGGTCAGTCTGTATTATGGAACCTGGTATAAGTTCCGCGGAGAGACAGCTTTAGGCAATGAATATCTGGAAAGAGCCAAAAATGCAGCCAAACGTTGCATGGATTCACAGCAATATTCTTTATATCCTGATTACAGAAACTTATTCCTGTATCCGGGAGAAGACTCAAATGAACATATTCTGTCTTATCGTTATGACGAAGCCTCAGATACATATAACGGTCGTATTCGTAGCGTTATCATCGACTTTCGCCAGGAACCGACCAAATTTATTGCCGATGCTTTCCTTTGCAAGGATGGTCTGCCTATCGGAAAGTCTGCCTATAAAACAGAATATCTGCCGTTAGGAAAAGAATTCGAAAACCGCGATCCCCGAATGGCCCTTACTATTTGGAAACCGGGCGATTCCTTCCTGGGATCACCTTTCCTACCGAATCTATCGAACCAGACACGTACCGGATATATGTTCAAAAAGTACGGAGACGAACAATCGATGGAGATTATGGCATCCCGCATCGACGAGATCCTGATACGTTATGCAGAGGTTTTGTTGACTTATGCAGAAGCTACCTACGAACTGAACGATCAGATATCCGATGCTGACCTCGATATTTCAATCAACGCACTGCGCAATCGCTTTGCCGACAATCCGGATAAATTACCTGCTTTGACCAATGCTTTCGTCAAAGAACATGGTCTGGATATGCGGGAAGAAATACGCAGAGAGAGAAGAGTCGAATTGGTTTCCGAAAGTTTACGCTATGACGATCTGATTCGCTGGAAAACAGCAGAAACAGAATTGCCTCAGGAGATCTTAGGAGCCAAATTCGATGAATCGGCCTATCCGGCTATGATACCGGGCAAAGACATCAACCTGAATGCCGACGGTTTCATTGTCGTACAATCGGGTAAATCCAGGATGTTTGATCCGAGCAAAGATTATTTATTCCCGATACCTTTACGCGAAGTATCGTTGAATCCGAATCTGAAACAAAATCCGAACTGGTAATCAATTACATTTAGATATAGAATACATGAAAAGAACTTACAGTTTACTATCGTTGTCTTGTCTTGCTTTATTCGGCTCATGCAGTCCGGATAAAGCGGAGAAGACTCCGCCCAACGTCATCTTCATTCTGGCCGATGACCTGGGATGGATGGATCTGGGATGTTACGGAAGTAGTTTCTATGAAACACCGAATCTCGATCAACTGGCCCGTGAAGGTGTTCGTTTTACGAATGCTTATGCAGCTTGCCCCGTTAGTTCTCCCACTCGTGTCAGTATCCAGACCGGGCGATATCCGGGCAGGGTACACGTTACCGACTGGATCCCGGGAAAATATGCTTATACGAAAGATTTGATGCAAAAAATTTGCCCGGTACTTCCCCCCGACTACAATTACAATATGCCTTTGGAGGAGGTAACCATTGCAGAAGCGATGAAAGAAGGTGGCTATAAAACGATCCATGTCGGAAAATGGCATTGTTGCGCAGACTCCGCCTATTATCCGCAAGATCAGGGATATGATGTGAATATCGGGGGATGTAACATGGGATCACCCAGGGGGGACGGTTATTACTTCTCTCCGTATAATAACCCGATGCTTCCGGATGGTCCGGAAGGTGAATACCTGACCGATCGTTTAGGAGATGAATGCGTTAAACAAATCCGTGAAAACAAGGATAAACCGTTCTTCATCAATATGGACTTTTATCAGGTTCATACTCCGCTAATGGCGAAAGAAGAACAGATCCGGTATTTTCAAGCCAAGTATGACAGAATGCGCCTGGATACACTCAAGACTTTCATCGAACATCCGGATTATGTAGACAAACAGCCTTTTCCAGCAAAATTGTTCAAAGAGAGGATCGTACAAAGCAATGTGGTATACGCTGCCATGATAGCTAGTATGGACGAGAATATAGGAAAGATCATAAAGGAACTGAAAGATCAAGGATTATATAAGAACACCATCATCATGTTCATGTCCGATAACGGTGGTCTTTCCACTTCAGAAGGTTCCGCAACCTCGAACCTGCCGTTACGTGGAGGAAAAGGCCACATGTACGAAGGCGGAATACGTGAACCGTTTATCGTATACGGACCCGGAGTCAAAGGGAAAGGTTGGGTCACAGATGCGGTTATCACTTCCACTGATTTTTATCCAACTATTTTGGAAATGACCGGACTTCCGGCTAAACCGGAGCAACACCTCGACGGAAAAAGCTTTGCTTCCGTATTAAAAGGAGAAGAAGGTTTTGATCGTGGCTCTGTTTTCTGGCATTACCCACACTATCCGAATCAGGGAGGAAGACCTTCGGGAGCCATCCGTTCCGGCAACTATAAACTGATCGAGTTCTATGACAACGGAGAAGTGGAACTCTACGATTTGAGCAAAGATATCGGGGAGAAACACGATCTGGCCAAAGAACAACCAGAGTTGGCAAATAAGTTAAAAGTGGAATTCAATCAATGGTGCAAAGATGTCAATGCATCTATGCCCACAAAGAACCCTGCATTCCATCCATCAGTAGATTGATTAATTTACAAGAAACTATATAAAACGGGAGTCCTAAGCGGGGTTTCCGTTTTTTCGTTTATAAACATATCCCACACGAAAATTCAAGAAAACCTGTATCTTTGAAACAAAACGAACAAAACACATGGATATATTAAACTCCTGGATCAGCGCCATCAACGATGTTTTATGGTCTTATATATTAATAATCATGCTATTGGGTTGTGCGATATGGTTTACCTTCAAAACCCGCTTCGTACAGTTCCGTATGATTAAAGAAATGATAAAATTGCTTGGCGACTCCACCGAAAAAACTAAAAACGGTGAAAAACATATCTCCTCCTTTCAGGCTTTTGCCGTATCATTAGCCAGTCGCGTAGGGACAGGTAATCTGGCCGGAGTAGCTACGGCCATTGCAGTCGGTGGTCCGGGTGCTGTATTCTGGATGTGGATAATTGCTCTGCTGGGAGCTTCCAGTGCCTTTGTAGAATCCACATTGGCGCAATTATATAAAAGAAGAGGGAAAGACTCTTTTATCGGAGGTCCTGCCTATTACATGGAACGGGGACTTGGATTGCGGTGGATGGGAGTATTTTTTGCCGTATTGATCTCTATCACCTTCGGTTTTGCTTTCAATTCCGTACAAAGTAATACGATTTGTGCTGCGTGGGAAGGGGCATTCGGATTCGATCACAGGATTATTGGCGGGATATTGACCGTATTGACCATTCTGATCATCTTCGGAGGCATTCAGCGGATCGCCAAAGTAAGTAGTATCATTGTTCCGGTCATGGCTCTCGGATATGTAGCACTAGCATTGGGCATCGTACTTTTCAATATCGGGAAACTTCCTGCCGTACTGGAGTTGATCATTAATAATGCCTTCGGATGGGAACAAGCCATTGGCGGCAGCATCGGCGCAGCCCTGATGCAGGGTATTAAGCGAGGATTATTTAGCAATGAAGCCGGTATGGGTTCCGCTCCGAATGTAGCAGCCACGGCTGATGTTTCTCACCCGGTAAAACAAGGTTTGATCCAGACATTAGGCGTTTTCACCGATACATTGATTATATGTACCTGTACAGCTTTCATTATCCTTTTCAGTGGTGCACCGCTCGACGGATCAGTTAACGGCGTACAGCTTACGCAACATGCTCTGACCAATGAAGTAGGAAGCGTGGGAAGTATCTTTGTCGCCATAGCAATTCTGTTGTTTGCTTTCAGCAGTATCATCGGTAACTATTATTATGGCGAAGCAAATATACGGTTTGTTACTCAAAAGAAAAGCGTATTGTTTACATATCGCCTGTTAGTCGGTGGAATGGTGATGTTCGGTGCATTGGCAAGCCTCGACCTGGCATGGAGCCTGGCTGATATAACCATGGGACTGATGACTATTTGCAACCTGATTGCCATCTCCCTGCTCAGTCGCCAGGCATTCCTTTTACTGAAGGATTATATTGCCCAGAAGCAAAAAGGAATAATAAGTCCTGTTTTCGATAAAAACAGCATCCCGGAACTTACCGACAAAGCAGAATGTTGGTAAAAGCATCATAGCCCGAAAGCTGTTATTGATAAATCAAACTAAACAACCGTTCCGGAGCAAAAACCTCATTTGCGACTTCCTGAATATCCTTTATGGTAAGGGCTTCAATACGGGCAAAAACCTCCGGAAGCGTGTCATAACGGTTATAATGCAGGAAACTCTTCCCCAATCCCAGGAAAAGTCCTTCCTTATTATCACCGGAAACACCTAACTGCCCGATCACCTGTTTCTTGGCTGCTGCCAACTGCGTTGCAGATAAACTATTATCCCGCAATTTATCCAGCTCTTTATGAACCAGGCGTAAAGCTTTCTCCATATTTTTCGGGTCTGTTCCGAAATAGATACTGGCCAATCCGGTATCCGTATAAGAAGTGACATTCGATTCTACATTATATACTAACCCATGTTTCTCCCGGAGTGAGACATTCAAACGGTTGTTCATACCCGGTCCGCCCAACATATTATTAAGCAGGAACAAAGGTATTCGTTTTTCATCGTGCATGCTATAAGCACGGCTACCGATCAATACATGTGCCTGATGTGTATCTTTATGAACCTTTCTAACACAAGGTTCAATTGCATTGGGAACAATACGGTTACGCGGAGCTACTGGAAAAGCAATATCCGACAAAAACCCTTCGGCCATCTTCACGATCTTATTGAAATCAATCCGCCCCATTGAAAAGAAGACCATATTCTCCGGTGCATAAAAACGACGCATAAAAGAACGGCCGGATTCAGAGTTAAATGTCAGAAGAGAGGCTTCATCCCCCAGAATATTATGCCCCAAAGCATGTCCGTCATAAAGTAAATTCTCGAATTCATCGAAGATAAGTTCAGATGGACTATCCTCATACGAATTGATTTCATCCAGAATGACATCCACTTCTTTCTCTATTTCCTGCTGCGGAAATTGAGAATGGAAGATCAGGTCAGTCAACAATTCCAGGGCACGCTGATAGTGCTCTTCCATGAAGATGGAATAAACAAATGTCTCTTCTTTGGTCGTATAGGCATTCAACTCGCCACCTACATTCTCCATCCGGTTCAGTATATGCCAGGCTTTCCGTTTTTCTGTACCTTTAAACATCATGTGCTCCACGAAATGTGCCAGGCCGAACTCGTTCGCCTCTTCATCACGCGTTCCGGCATTCACGGCAAAACCACAGTACGAAACCGGTGATTCCATCGGCAAGTGTACCATACGAAGACCATTAGATAAAATATGTGAGAAGTAATGCATTGTATCTTTTTGCTTTAATGACCTGCAAAAGTACAACAAATACATTCAATAGCGAAATGCATAGCTATAAGTTATTGTCTTTATCGGTTCATACTATAAAAATAAAAGGTTCATCATATCCCGATGCAGATTATCCAGGAGAGTATAGGTTAGAAAACAATTAAAATCGTATTTTTGCAAACTATTAGAGATAATCGTATAATTAATAAAGTATCTATGTCAAACGAAGCAATCGCCTGCATCCTGCAGCAGGAAGCTGCAGCAGTACTTAATATTCCTGTTAGCTCCGGCTATGAAGAAGCTGTAACCCTCATTGTAAAACATGTCCATGAACTGGGAGGGAAACTAATCACCAGCGGAATGGGGAAAGCCGGGCAAATTGCAATGAACATCGCCACGACCTTCAGCTCCACCGGGACGCCGACTTCTTTCCTGCACCCCAGCGAAGCACAACACGGCGACTTGGGAATCGTACGGAACAACGATATCATGCTACTGATCTCCAATTCAGGGAAAACACGCGAACTGGTAGAATTGGTTGACCTTACCCGTGGACTGGTACCCGACATGAAATTCATTGTTATCACGAGTAATCCCGACAGTCCTTTGGCTAAAGAAGCCACGGTGCAATTGCTTACCGGCGCACCTGCCGAAGTTTGCCCGTTAGGCCTCACTCCCACTACTTCCACGACTGTCATGACAGTGATCGGAGATATCCTGGTAGTCGGCACAATGAAAAGGATCAATTTCAACAATAAGGATTATGCCAAGCGTCATCACGGCGGTTACCTCGGTTCAAAAAGCCGTGAGCAAAGCAAGAACGAATAGAGAATAAAGAAACCTACATATATATGAGAAAAGTAATTGGCATCGGGGAAACTATTCTCGATATTATATTCAAGGACAACCAGCCGCATACAGCCGTGCCGGGCGGTTCAGTCTTCAACGGACTGGTATCGTTAGGACGTCTGGGCGTTCCGGTTTCTTTCATCAGTGAAGTCGGAAACGACCGCGTCGGCGATATTATCCGTCAGTTTATGGAGGAAAATCATATCTCTACGGAGTTTGTAGACCGCTTCCCCGACGGGAAAAGTCCTATTTCACTGGCTTTCCTTGATAATGAGAACAATGCCAATTACACTTTTTACAAAGATTATCCCAAACAACGCCTGGAAGTGCCACTGCCGGTTATTAATGAGGACGATATCTTTATCTTCGGTTCTTATTATTCGCTGAATCCGGTTTTACGGGAACGGATGGTTGAATTTCTGGAATATGCCAAAGAACGGAAAGCCATCATTTATTACGACCCGAACTTCCGTAAGGCACATGCACATGAAGCGATCTACCTCACCCCTACTATCCTGGATAATCTGGAATATGCAGATATCGTACGCGGATCGGATGAAGATTTCTTCAATATCTTCGGAAAAACGGATGCAAAGCGTATTTATACGGATCATATCAAGTTCTATTGCGACCGTTTTATCTCCACTCATGGAGCCGGCGGTGTAAACCTCTATACAAGCAAACAGGAAGAGCATTTCGATACCACTCCCATCCAACCGGTCAGCACCATAGGAGCCGGAGATAATTTCAATGCCGGTATCATCTATGGATTGTTGAAATATAACATCGGATACCATGATCTTTCGACGATGAGTAAAGAAGCATGGGAAAAAGTAATCCGTTGCGGTATGGATCTTGCCTCTGAAGTATGCCAGAGCTACGACAATTACATTTCTAAAGAATTCGCAGCCTCATACAGCCGGTAGTCTTAAATATCATTAACTCTGGCACCATAAAGAGCCGGATTTATTATCTTTGTAATGTATGTATGCTAGAAAAACAATGTTTGTAAGATTATTATCACTGTTCGCTTGTGTAACACTATTGGTAGGCTGTTCGTCCAACAACCCTGAAATACGGACGATCTGCTTACGTGATGGTATAGGAAATTATATCATCAAATGGGAGACAGACCCACAGATAGACGGGATCTTAAAAATGTATGTATCCGACAATCCGGAATCGTTCAACAAATCTCTCCCGGCAGGATACGCCAACATCAACGACGGCGTTTTCACCTACATTACCAACGACAATATGTCGCGTAAATACTTCCTGTTGTCTTTCAACGACAAATACTTCAAAACAGTTGGAGCCCGTTCCGTAGGAATGGACAGTATACAGAATGTACGCGAAATCGGAGGTTACGGAACCGCTCATAATCACAAAACAACCCGCTGGGGGCAGGTCTATCGCTCCGGACAACTCAGCTCCCTGAGCGAATGGGATTCTATCCGTTTGAACAATCTGCATATTAAAACGGTTATAGACCTGCGTGGAAATGATGAAGTAGCGGTCAACCCGTTACGTTATTCCAACGCAAATGTTGTTCGTATCCCTATTCCCATTAAGAATATGGATAATGTAGTCACCCGTATACAAGAAGACCGTATGCGTAAAGGAGACGGGATCCTGTTTATGCAGGACACCTATTTACAATACGTGACCGATTACAGCGAACAGTATGCCAAAGCGCTCGATGTTTTTCTGGAAAAGGATAATTATCCGATCCTGATAAGCTGCTCAATGGGAAAAGATCGTACAGGCTATCTGACTGCCATGTTATTGTTCGCCCTCGGAGTACCGGAAGAGACAATAGTTAAAGACTATATGGCTTCCAACGAGAATATCAACATCGGACATCTGGCTTATATGGCACGCGACCTGAGTACGAATGCACAGGAAACGATCACTACTTTGGTCACTGTCAACGAAGGGTTGATCGACCTGGTTCTGAAACGGATCCGGAAAGATTACGGTTCGGTAGATAAATATCTGTCAAAAGGCTTACACCTGACCGATAAGAAACGGGAAGCATTAAAAGATATTTTGTTATATTAATGTGAATCCGAATTATTTATCTACCTTTGTACCCTCTGAATTTATTATATACACATATATCACATTTTGAAAACATTTGAAGAATTAGGAGTTGCCGCCCCCATACTGAAGGCAATTCAAGAAATGGGTTACGAATCACCCATGCCGGTACAGGAAGAAGTGATTCCTTTCTTGCTGGGAGAAGACAACGACGTAATCGCATTAGCACAAACAGGAACAGGAAAAACAGCCGCATTCGGTCTGCCTATCCTGCAAAAGATTGATGTGACAAGATATCAGCCTCAAGCACTTATACTTTGTCCCACCAGGGAACTTTGTCTGCAAATTGCCGACGACCTGAACGAGTACTCCAAATATATCGACAACCTGAAAGTGCTGCCGGTATATGGAGGATCAAGCATTGAAAGTCAGATTAAGACGTTAAAACGTGGTGTACACGTAGTTGTAGCTACACCGGGACGCCTGTTAGACCTGATGAACCGTAAAACGGTAAATCTGGGTACGGTTAAGAGCGTCATCATGGATGAAGCCGACGAAATGCTGAACATGGGATTTACCGACAGCATCAACGCAATCCTTGCAGAAGTACCACCTGCACGTAATATGTTACTCTTCTCCGCTACTATGCCGCAGGGTATCGCCAGCATCATGAAGAAGTACATGAAGAACCCGAAAGAAATCGTTATCGGGAACAAGAACGAAGGAAACAAGAATATCAAAGATATCTACTATATGGTTCGTGCCCAGGATAAATACCTGGCACTGAAACGTATTGCCGACTACTATCCGAATATCTACGGCATCGTTTTCTGTCGTACTCGTAAAGAGACACAGGAAATTGCCGACAAGCTGATACAGGATGGTTATAATGCCGACTCGCTGCATGGCGAATTAAGCCAGGCACAGCGCGACTATGTGATGCAAAAGTTCCGTGTAAAAAACATCCAATTACTGGTTGCTACCGACGTGGCTGCCCGCGGACTGGATGTGGACGACCTGACACACGTAATCAACTACGGCTTACCCGATGAAGTAGAATCCTATACCCACCGCCGCGGACGTACGGGACGTGCCGGAAAGACAGGTATCTCTATCTCTATCTGTCACGTAAAGGAAAAAGGAAAGATTCGCCTGATCGAGAATATCATCAAGAAGAAATTCGAGAAAGGTGAAATGCCCAGCGGGCACGATATCTGCGAAAAACAGCTCTTCAACCTCGTCGACCAGATCGAAAAGGTGAAAGTAAACGAAGAAGAAATCGCGACCCTGATGCCGCAGATCTACCGTAAACTGGAATGGCTGGACAAAGAAGATATCATCAAACGTGTTGTTTCCCTCGAATTCAACCGTATGATCGACTATTATAAAGATGCAGACGAAATACAGGAAGTAGACGAACGTGCAGCTCGTAGCGAACGCGGTGAACGTGGAGAACGCCGTACTTTCACAGCCGAAGAAGGTTACTCACGTTTCTTCCTTAACTTCGGAAAGGCAGACGGTTTGTATCCGAACCAGTTGATCGAATTGGTCAACAAATGTGTTCCGGGAAAGGTACGTATCGGTAAAATCGATTTGCGCGACAATTTCTCATTCTTCGAGGTGGAGGAAGGAGAAGCACAACGCGTAATGGATAGTATGAACGGCTTCGAAATAGATGGACGCCGTATCTCTGTCGAACCGGCCCAAGGCAAGAGCGAAGGCAGAGGCAGCCGCGGAGGCGGAGGATTTAGCCGTAGCGGTGGAAGCACACGCGGCGGTAGCGGTTCAAGAGGCGGCTACAAAGGTGGCGGTGGCTATAAAGGCAAACGCGAAGGAGGCTTCAGCGGTAGTACAACCGACAGACGTAACGGCGAAAAACCCTGGAGACGCGAGACATCCGACCGTAACGCACGCAAGAAAAGATACTAATTATACTATATATAAATGCCTGAAGGGCGGAGTTTTAAGCTCCGCCCTTTCTATTTGATATCAACCGTTTTGTAATACATCTTCCTTCTCGGGAGCATCCGGTTCCGGAGTAGAGTCCGGATCAAACGGATTAAAGTAGTAAATACCGAATGTATCGAGATATTGCAGGAAGTATGGCAACTTCTTCATAAAGAGACTACTTTCTTTTGCCTTTGCAGGTGTCCAGGCCGATTCGGCAACGGCTGCCAAGCGGGGGAAGGTCATATAGTCCAGACGCTTTGTATCTGCCACACGCTCCGTCCACAAAGAGAATTGCATCCCCATCACCTGGTCTTCATAATCTTTCGTCAGGTGAATGATCGGATCGGGGAAACGATAAATATCTTCCACCGGATTGTAACCGTTCCACAGACGCCCTACCTTATGAGCACCGTATTGTACAAAGTCGGCATAGAGAGGACGACGCGGAGTCATAATCACACGGAAACCATTCTCCAACGCTTTCACCAACTGATGTTTGCGGTCATGACGCCACCACATGATAACCGCTTTATCAGGAGAAACACCGGCATCGATAATCTCGTCCCAACCGATCATTGTTTTACCTTTAGAAGCTACGATATCGGCAGCACGCTTTACGAAGTAATGCTCCAGCCCTGTCTCGTTCTGCAACTTCTTGTCTTTAATGAATTGCTGGATCTCAGGATCGGTAAACCAGCTCTGGTTGCCATAATGCACCTCGTCACCACCGATATGAATATAAGGGGAAGGGAATAAAGCGACAATTTCATCGAGTACATCGCTGATGAACCGGTAAGTCGTCTCCTTGCAGGGATGGAAAGTGAAACCATTCCATTTGCCTTCTCCACCGCCCGACAACTCCGGATAAGCACGACTTACGGCCGTTGCATGTCCGGGCATATCAAACTCCGGTACGACCATAATATGACGGTCAGCTGCATAAGCAACGATCTCACGGATATCATCCTGCGTATAAAACTGAGCCGGTGCTTCCGGCTCATGCCAGTTACCGATTGCACCGACAGATGTCAATTTCGGATATTTCTTGATCTCGATACGCCAGCCCGGTTCATCGGTAAGATGCCAGTGGAAGACATTCATACGGAGGGAAGCCATAATATCCAAATACTGTTTCACCTTCTCTTTTCCGAAGAAATGACGGCTTTCATCCAGCATGAAGCCCCGCCAGTCATAACGGGGGTAGTCTTCGATCTTACAGGCACCCAAAGTGCCGTTACCGAAACGTACCAGTTGCAACAAGGCTTCTTTGGCGTAAAATAAACCTGATTCGGAAGAGGCTTCCAGCAACACCGTCTCCGGTGAAATATTCAAAGAATAACCTTCATCGACCATCTTTAGCTTTTCATCCAATACCAGGCGGATCTCTCCCCCGCCGGCAGACGATTGCTTACCTGTCGCTTTCAACTCCGATTGCAATTTCTTTGCCAGCACATCGGCATATCCGCCATTTCCGCTGATTTTTGGAGTAGCTCCAATCGTAAAAGAACCTTTCTGCCCTACAACCCTGGCAGGTGTAGGAAACATTGTCAACTGTGCCAAAGCAGGCAACCCAAGGAATATAAGCAGCAAAGCTACTGAAAATAGTTTTCTCATGGAGATTATAGTTATTGTGTTATCGTGCACACTTTAGATTTGAGCAAATATATGTAATTATTCCGATACAGTTTGTATCTTTAGGCATTAAATCAAATGACGAACACATGAACAGACTGTTTATCTTCACTCTTACACTTATCTGCCACTGTCTGATCACATCTGCGCAGGAAATCGAATATGCACAACCGGTGAATTCCCCGGAAAGCTGCACTAGTATTATGGTCGGTAAAAAAGCATCGACAGACGGGTCGGTTATGACCAGCCACACCTGTGATTCCAACTACCGTACCTGGATGGATATCGTTCCGGGTGCGAACTATGACCGGGACACCACAGTTGCCATCTACAACGGACGGATGCATACCGAATATCCGGCCGATGAAACAAACGTCGAGCTAAAAGGAACCATTCCCCAGGCTCGTTCTACTTACCAGTTTCTGAACACATCTTATCCTTGTCTCAACGAAAAACAGCTGGGTATCGGTGAAACGACCATTTCCGGCCGTAAAGAAATGGAGAACAAAAACGGTATGTTCATGATAGAAGAACTCCAGAAGATCGCATTGCAACGCTGTACCACAGCCCGCGACGCTATCCGCCTGATGGGTAAACTGGTGAAAGAATACGGTTACGGTGACTCCGGCGAATGCCTGACTATCGCCGATCCGAACGAAGTATGGATCTTCGAGATCTTCGGCGAAGGGCCGGATAAGATCGGAGGCGTATGGGCAGCCGTCCGTATTCCCGACGACCATGTCAGTGTATCGGCCAACGTTTCCCGTATCTCCACCTTAAACCTGAAAGATAAAGATAACTATATGGCTTCGGACAATGTATTCGACGTAGCCAAAAAGATGGGATTCTGGGATGGAAAAGAACCGTTCCGTTTCTGGAAAGCTTACAGCGGCGGGAACTATTTCGGCGAATTGAAATCTTATAGTCTCCGCGAGTTCTTTATACTAAACAGCTTAGCTCCTTCCCTGCATCTGTCTTATGATTCGGAAGAGCTACCGTTAAGCGTAAAACCGGACAAACAAGTATCAGTCACCGATGTGATGGCCCTTTTGCGTGAAACCTATGAAGGGACCGAATGGGATATGACCAAAAACCTGAAAGTACCGGCTAAGAAGAAAGACGGCGGAGCGGAAGATTCGATAGTCAGCCCGTCGGCTAATCCCTGGATGACAACAGACATGATCAATATGTTGAACGGAGTGAAGAGCGGAGTCGTTACCCGCAACCGCCTGGTATCTGTTCCGCAATGCTCCTATTCGCATGTGATCCAGTTACGCAGCTGGTTGCCCGATGCCATCGGAGGTATAGCCTGGATGTCGTTCGACAACCCGGGACAAAGCCCGCGTTTCCCTATCTTTGCCGGAACCACGGCACTTCCTCCCAGCTTCTATATCTGCGGACAACACCGTCATCGCGACGATGCGGCTATCTGGTCTTTCCGCGAAGCAAACAAGTTGGCTACAGTACGTTGGGGATTGACAAAAGACAAGATGCAAAGCGGAATCAAACATTTTGAAGATAAAGGACAACGAGAATTGCCCTTCGTAGAAAGCCAGTACAAACAAATACAGCAGGCCGAAGGAGACGAAGCAGCCAAAGCCTACCTGACCGGATATACTTCCGACTTTGCCGGAGCTACCATGCAGCGCTGGGAAGACATGGCCGACGAGTTCTGGAAGATGTTCGCACGAGGATTCTAAACAACAAAAACAAACAATTAAATCATATCTTATGAAAGCATTATTTATTTCCTGTGCCTTGTTGCTTTCTGCTCTGAGCGCATTTGCACAAGGTTATCAGTTTACCGAAGTAGTAACCGTTCCGGCTACTCCTGTAAAGAACCAGGCTGCTACCGGTACTTGCTGGTGTTTCGCCACAACCTCATTTATGGAGTCGGAACTGATGCGTATGGGAAAAGGAGAATACGACCTTTCCGAAATGTTCATCGTACGCCAGAAATACATGAACCAGTTACAGGATAATTACCTGCGTCGTGGTGATGGGAATATCGGGCAGGGTAGTCTTTCGCATACTTTCATGAACGCCTACCGCCAGGTCGGTATCGTTCCGGAAGAAGTTTATAAAGGAATCAATTATGATTCCGACCGCCACAATCACAGTGAGATGGTTCAATATATGAAAGCTATTGCCGATGTTGCCGTAAAAAATAAAAAACGTAGTCCTGAATACGACAAACTGATCAAGAACCTGTTCGATACCTATCTGGGAGAGCTGCCGGCAAAATTCACATACAAAGGAAAAGAATACACTCCCAAGTCGTTTGCCGAATCATTAGGATTGAATATGGATGATTATATCGAACTGACAAGCTTCACCCATCATCCTTATTATAAAAAGTTCGATGTGGAAGTACCGGACAACTGGGAACATTCCCTGATGTACAACCTGCCGCTCGACGAAATGATCGAGACGGTTGATTATGCCTTAAACAACGGTTTCACCGTATGTTGGGACGGTGACGTAAGCGAAAAAGGATTCTCTTTCAAGAACGGCGTAGCCATCAACCCGGAGGTGAAGAAGGTGGAAGACTTTTCCAATACCGACCGTGCCCGTTTCGAGAAGATGGACGAAAAAGAACGTCTGGAAGAAGTGTATAAATTCGAGCAGCCTTACCCCGAAATCAAAGTAACTCCCGAGATTCGTCAAGAAGGTTTCGAAGCATTCGTCACTACCGACGACCATCTGATGCATCTGACCGGTATCGCCAAAGACCAGAACGGTACAAAATATTACATCACTAAAAATTCCTGGGGCACAGACCGCAATAAGTTCGGTGGTTATCTGAATATGTCGGAAAGCTTCGTCCGCGCCAAGACCATTTATGTAATGGTACACAAGGACGCAATCCCGAAAGCGATCCGAACAAAATTAAGTTTATAAGGGAATATCATTCATTGAGTTCATTTAGCAGCTCTATTCCTTGTAAATCAAAAGTACAACAGATGAATGCACGAAGTAAAATTGCATTCATTTGTTGTGTTTTTGCATTCATCCCGTCATATTACGGGTTGAAATGTAGTTCAAGGTAGGAAGTCAACTTGCCAGTCAGGCAATAAGGTAGATTTATCAATGTAAAGCTCTTTCCTTCCGGTGTTTGAATATCTTCCCTATGATACGGTCCTGCATATAAACGAACAGCCACCGGCGAACCGGACAACCCGACGTACATCAATAATGATTTCAAATGTCCGGTAGCACCCGCTTTCACTTCCACCGGAATATTGCCGTAAGGAGAAGCATATAAGAAATCTACCTCTGCATTGGAACTACCTTTTTCCCTCACCCAAAACTGAAGAGGTTGCAGATAGTTATCCGAATGAGCTATCAGTTCCTGCCCGACAATATGCTCGGCAATCCTTCCTTTATAAAGATTATTCAAATCTTTTGAAGCAAATACTTCCTTCTGTATGTTCGAAAAATAGTTAAGCATGCCGGTATCCAATACCTGCAGCCGAGGTGATCGTTTGATATCCGGGGTAAAAGGCAGCATAGTCTGTGTAGTCGGATAGGTAAGATGCAGGATCAACGCTTTACGCAAGGTGCGCATTGCCTCTCCCACTTCCTTTGAAGAGTAGGCAGACTCCCCAAATCCGGCAAACTTGATACGTTCGCCTGCTTCCGCAAAGCAAGAACGAATGCAATGCCGCATGATTTGTGTCTGATTCGCACTCGTTGCATACTTCTCCACATCATCCAAATAAGACAAAAGAAGCGAATCATACACCGACTTAACCTGGGACAAGTCTTTTGTCACGACATAGCGATACACAGCCTCCGGCATTCCTCCCACCAACGTATATGTATGAAATAACTGCATCAATTTATCGACGGCATAATCAGGAACAGGCACCTGGTGATAGGCTTTCAGCGCGTTCTTTTCTCCCAAAGCTTCCAGAAACTCATCAAACGAACAGGGATACATATATAGATAGTCCACACGACCTACCGGAAAACTGATATCCCGGTCAAAAAGAGATTCCAGCAACGAACCGGCAGCAATTACATGATACTCCGGATACTCTTCATAAAAATAGCGCAGCATATTCAAGGCTTCCGGTACTTCCTGTATCTCATCGATGAAGATCAATGTATTAGCCTTATCCTTAACGGCATCTTTCAAAAAGAATATCCGGTCTACGATCTTATGTATATCCCGTTCTCCTTCAAACGATTCCGCATCATTTGTTTCGAGGTTCAGATAAATAAACTGCTCATAACCCGAAGCAAACTGTTTAACGGCAGTAGTCTTCCCCACCTGCCTGGCTCCACGCAATACCAACGGTTTCCGAAAAGGAGACTGACTCCATTCCTTCAACTTCTTTTCTATGTTCCTATGAAATTCCATATATCCTGCTGTTTTACAAGGACAAATATACAAAAGAATATCCGCAAAATCACAAAACAAGGGTAAAAAGAGAGCCATTATGGAACAAAATAAGGGTAAATATCTCTTCTATACGGAACAGAATTAGGGTAAATATATAAAAAGTGCGCCGGACGTTTAGAGTAAACACCGGAAATGTTGCGCCGGCCTATCCGTAGAGGAAGTCAACAAATTATAATTTCTATTTATCACCCAAACCGGGGAATATGTTGCATAAATCGTGTCGTTTCGTTCTATAAAACATGTATTTCGGAAAAATATGAGGCTTTTCCCTTGTTGATTCAGAAAAGCTATTTACCTTTGCATCAGATTCCGTAGCGAGCAGCGGTTCGCGATGAAACGGTTTCAAATACATATTGCAAGTATTTTACGAAGATTATTCCAACTCAAAAATCTGGTAAATTTTTAGCTAAACGGAATAATGGACAGTAAATGCTTGCGCTGACTACGTATAAGTGTATCCACCATTTTATATGGGAGGATTGTATTATATCGTATAAGCGCGGGCTGTTGTTCTATTATTGTTGTGTGGGCCTTCCAGAGCCTCTAATTAGATAATAGACAACACGTCCGCGTTTTTTTGTGCCCGGTCATAATCATTCGCGGAGGTGTTCTCACCTTCGTAAAATTAATTGTTGAACTTTTTTTACTCTATTTTATAAACAATTAATTTTAAAGATTATGAACAAAAAGTTTTCTACTTTATTGACCTTCGGGCTGCTGATGGCAGGATCGTTGGTAAGCGTGGCGAATGCTGCGGGTGAGGTAACTTTGCCTATTGGAGATCCGGTATCTGAATTTAAATCAGGCAAAAAGTATTTTGTAGTACAGGATAATGACGGTGCTCTTGATATAGTAAACTCTTTTTTATTGGGCTTTGCTAAAGATGCTAGTGCGGCTACTAAGGTTGTAGATGCTTCTACTCAATTAAAAGGATCTACAGGTTCTTGGACATCAACAGCTACTACTGGATCTATTAGTGAATTGGAAACCAATTCTTATATCTGGACAGTTACAGAGACAAAGGAAGGCACTGACCCTACTGCAAAGTATTTCTATACTTTTACAAATGTATCGACTGGTAAGAAGTTGATGCTACAGAAAGATGGAACCACTCTTGTAGATGACTATGTTATCTCACAAATGGAAAATGGTAAATCTGATTTTACCTGGACTAATACTGCAACCAACAATCCGTACGTAGGTGGTAACGTTTTGGCATTTGAGGGTGCAACAGTTGGTAACGGATTTCTATTAGCTGAAGAAAATACGACTTTTGGAACAGGAGGCAATTTCTACCTTTTCGAAGTAGCCTCGATCCCAGTTGTAGCATCCGAGCTGAACGACGCAGCTAAAGGAGCTTTCACTTTGAAATACAAAGATGCAACCAACAATCCGTTTACAGGTGCGTTGAGAGCATTTGAAGTTACTGGTAGCGGAGCTGCAAGTGGCACTTATTTCGCAACTTCCTGGCCAAAGGCATTGGATGGCAAAGATGATATCAATTTGTCTACAGATTTAGCAGCTTTCAAGAATTGTACATTTATCGCAGCTAACCCTCAGTCAAACTACAAGATCAACGACCTGAATATCGATGGTGGTGAAGGTTTTGGTTTTATCAATGTAAAGGGTTCTATGTTGCTGACTACTCCTGGTTTAACAGACATGAAAAAAGGTTTTATCCTGAGTAACAATGCAGCTTTTGCAGTAGAACGGGAATTCGATAATACAACAGACTATCAATTGTCATTGACAGGCGCTAGTTTCATTTCAAAAGACGGAGAATCTGTTAATACAATTGCCAGTGAATTGATCATCGTCGCTTTGAACGACCAGCAGGGTAAATATGTAACAACCGTACTGGAAAGCAATGCAAACTTTGATGATTACACTAAGACTTGTACTATCGATGCTGCTAACTTGCAAACAGTAGACAAACTGTTATCTACAGATAAAGCATCTGTATTCAATATCAAGTTCTTAAGCAAGAATGCAGGTAACAAAGATGCTACTGTATCTGAATACAACAAGTATCTGGGTGTGAACGGTAAAACGGAAGTGTTCTTCGCTCAGGGTGCTGATTTCGTAAACTTGGATGCTCCGGAAAACCAGTGGATCATCGTTGATGCCGACAAGGATAACAATATCTTTACTTTCCAGAACAGAGATTTAGTAGGTCAGACATTCGACGTACAGTTAGTTAAGACCAGCAAAGATAATGTTTATGAAGTGATTGAAAAGAGCACTGCTGCTACATTCAACTATGCTTATGTTGATAAAAGCTCTAAAGAATATATAGTAAGTGGTACTCCTGCTAATTTGGCTGGTACAACCATCGAACTGACTGCTGTAACAGTAGATCCGACAGCCGGTTTCGTAACAGACGAATTGGACAACGCTGGTTTGGTGAAGTTCGTTGCTACTTCAAATCAGAAACTGATTGCTGACAAACTGTATTTGGGTGAAGGTTCTTCTGCTGCTGCGCTGGAAATGCAGAAAGACGTTGCAGATGCTTATCTGTGGACTATCGTTAAGTCGGAAGTAGAACCTTATGTTGCTTACAACGACTATGCATATTACAATGCAGGCGATAAGAAAGTAGAATACAAACTGAAGGGTGACACGATCAAGGTTTCTCTCTTCAGCTTCAAACAATATGGCGTAGATAATACTTATTTGTCTGTAAATGCAGATAAGTTGGAAGTTGACAACGATGTAGAAGATGCAGCAGACGCTCAGCAGTTCCTGATCAAAGCTAACAAGAACGGTACTTATTCTTTGATCGAAGTGGAAGCTATTGCAACTGAATATCGCGATGTGGTAACAAATAATACTGAAAAAACTTTCTCTGTAAATAACGTTGATGCTACTGTAGATAACAATGCAAACGGTGCTTCTGTTTTCTACGATTACAAACAGACTTACATTCTGACAATCGAACCGGAAGAACTGACTCCGAGCTTGAAGCACGAACCTAACTACGTAGCATTGAACGCTAGCAGCATGGGCTATGTAGCTATGGACTCTACACTCTATGAAGGTATCGTTGCTCCGGTTAGCACACTGAAATCTGCTTACAACGCAGAACAGCTGACTTTCAAGTTGGATACTGCTGACACTGATGCTATTGTACCTGCATTCTATATCTCTCACAAAGGTAACTTCATGTACAATGCAAAAGACTCTGCCGACTACTATAACAATGGTACTGCAAGCGTTGAAGGTGATAGAAATTACCTGTTGAAAGACGGTGAAAATGAATATGCAAAAGTTATCTTCCGTGCTGCTACGCTGGTAGCTTCCGATACATTGGCTACAACTGTAGAGGGAAAAGATGCTGCTGTAACAGTAAACAAGACGAACGAAACTCTGGGCGGTCTGAACAACTTCAAGTTCAATATCGTACAGCAGACTAAAGAATCTGAAGGCGAATACGTAATCAAGAGCGTAAACGACAGAAAGTATCTGTTCAACCTGAACGGCTTCTTAGGCTTCACAGCCGATGCTGCCAAGGCTTTGGTTGTAAACGTAGAACAGTCTGAAGCTCCTGTAGCTAACGAATCTATCGAAGCTGCTTCTTCTGTTAAGGTTATCGCTACAAACGGTGCCGTAATCGTTAAGGGTGCAGCCGGCAAGAAAGTTGCTATCAGTAACGTACTTGGTCAGACAGTTGCCAACACAGTAATCGCTTCAGACGAAGCAACAATTGCTGCTCCGGCAGGCGTAGTTGTAGTAGCCATTGAAGGCGAAGCTGCTGTTAAAGCAATTGTAAAATAAGTAACTATTTATAATCAATAAATTTAAATTGACCGCGCATCATGAGGCGGTTCGCGAACCGCCTCATGATAATTACCCCGCGAGGGCGAACAAGCGAT
>ERZ812616.344-NODE-344-length-67445-cov-40.989509_pt1 | contig 67445 bp, 51 predicted proteins | sample MGYA00376249_ERZ812616 | MGnify/ENA primary metagenome ERZ812616 (study PRJEB26924, sample SAMEA4378265) | human gut metagenome | biome: human gut; feature: human-associated habitat; material: faeces | place: China | collected 2013 ...
GCGAGCGCGGCGCGGTGACGTAGCGGTGCGCCGCCACCTCCCTGGTCACGGTCGAGGGCGACCTGCCGAGCTCCGCGGCGATCTCGCGGGCGCTGCGGTTGCGGTCGAGCATCCTCTCGACCGTGTTCCTCTCGTGCCTCGTGAGCCTCCCGTACGACCTTCCGGACGGCTTGGGTCTGGACATGCCGGCCTCCCTCCATCGCGGGCCGGGGGATTCCGGCCCCTCTGGGGTTGCCTACCCGGATTCGCGCCTCAGGACTCAGCGCAACGCGTTGCGCTGAGTCCTGAGGCTGTTGCAATGAAAATGACAATCAAGGGTTTAAACAAATAATGCTACCTTTTGCAGTTTTTCAAACAATTCTGCTGTATTTGCAGCTATACTCCATAACTGTCGTGTAGGAATTACGTAGACAAAAAGGAGGTTATGTGATGGTAAGTATTGTTCTTGCTAGCCATGGTGACTTGGCGGCTGGAATCAAGCAGACGGGCTCGATGGTCTTTGGCGATCAGCCGTCTGTAGCCGTGGTCTCGCTCGAGCCGAGCATGGGCCCCGACGACTTCCGAGCCAAGGTCGAGGAAGCAGTCGCTTCCTTCGAGGACCAGGAGCAGGTGCTCTTCCTCGTTGATCTGTGGGGCGGCACGCCCTTCAACCAGATCAGCGGTCTCATCGAGGGCCATGATTCCTGGGCTATCGTCACCGGTGTCAACCTGCCTATGCTCATCGAGGCATATTCTCAGCGCTTTGACGCAAAGAACACTGCACATGCGATCGCAAAACATCTCGTGACTGAGGCTAAGGCCGGCGTGCGCGTCAAGCCCGAGTCTCTGGAGCCCGAGGAGAAGAAGCCGGCTGCGGCCGCCGCTGCTCCTGCGGGTGCCATTCCTCCGGGAACGGTGATCGGCGACGGGCACATCAAGATCGCCCACGTCCGTATCGACACGCGTCTGCTGCATGGTCAGGTGGCCACCACGTGGACCAAGCAGATCAACCCCAACCGCATCATCGTGGTCTCCGACGGCGTTGCTCACGACGAGCTCCGCAAGACCATGATCGAGCAGGCTGCCCCTCCGGGAGTCCACGCCAACGTCGTGCCCATCAAGAAGATGGCCGAGGTCGTCAAGGACACGCGCTTTGGCGACACCAAGGCGATGCTGCTGTTCGAGAACCCGCAGGATCTGCTCAGGGCCATCGAGGCCGGCGTCGACATCAAGGAAGCCAACATCGGTTCCATGGCCCACTCCAAGGGCAAGGTCGTCGTCACTAACGCTGTCGCTATGGGCGATGACGACGTCAAGACCATCGAGGCTCTCAAGGCCAAGGGCGTCAAGTTCGAGGTCCGCAAGGTTCCTTCGGATTCCTCCGAGGATCTCGACGCCATGTTGAAGAAAGCTAAGGCCGAACTGGCCGCTCAAGCATAGTAAAGGAGGGTCCGATACATGTCTGCAATCACTATTCTGCTTGTTGCGATTGTCGCGTTGCTTGCCGGTATGGAAGGCATTCTGGATGAGTTCCAGTTCCATCAGCCGCTCGTGGCATGCACGCTTATCGGTCTCGTAACCGGTCACCTTCAGGAGGGCATCCTCCTGGGCGGTTCGCTCCAGATGATGGCCCTTGGCTGGGCTAACGTCGGCGCCGCCGTCGCGCCTGACGCCGCTCTGGCCTCGGTCGCTTCTTCGATCATCATGGTGCTCGCCCTCAACGGCGGCGCCACCGATTCGGCCAAGGCCGTTACCGCCGCCATCGCCGTCGCCGTCCCGCTGTCGGTCGCTGGTCTGTTCCTGACCATGATCTGCCGTACCCTGGCTACCGCTATGGTTCACGGCATGGACGCCTGCGCCGAGAAGGGCGACTTCGCCGGCATCGAGCGTTGGCAGTACGCCGGCATCCTCATGCAGGGTGTTCGTATCGCCATCCCGGCAGTACTTCTGTGCATCATCCCGGCCGAGGCCGTTACCAACGCGCTTAACGCTATGCCCGATTGGCTGTCCGGCGGCATGGCTGTCGGCGGCGGCATGGTCGCTTCCGTCGGTTACGCCATGGTCATCAACATGATGGCCACCAAGGAGACCTGGCCGTTCTTCATCCTCGGCTTTGTCCTTGCTGCCATCCCTCAGCTCACGCTGATCGCCCTTGGCCTCATCGGCATCTCCCTTGCCCTCATCTACCTTGGCCTTAAGGATCTGGCCAAGCAGGGTGGCGGCATGGGCGGTGGCTCCGGTGACCCGCTCGGCGACATTCTGAACGATTACGAGTAGGAGGGGAGTGATACATATGGCAGAGAACAAGATTCAGCTCACCAAGGCTGACCGTAAGAAGGTTTGCTTCCGTCATCAGTTCCTTCAGGGCTCGTGGAACTACGAGCGTATGCAGAACGGCGGCTGGTGCTTCGCAATGATCCCTGCGATCAAGAAGCTCTACACCAGCAAGGATGACCAGATTGCCGCTCTTAAGCGCCACCTGGAGTTCTATAACACCCACCCCTATGTTTCCGCCCCCGTCATTGGCGTTACCCTCGCCCTCGAGGAGGAGCGCGCCAACGGTGCTCCGATTGACGACGTCGCCATTCAGGGCGTCAAGGTCGGTATGATGGGCCCGCTCGCCGGCGTCGGCGACCCCGCCTTCTGGTTCACCCTTCGCCCGATTCTGGGCGCACTGGGCGCTTCCCTGGCCCTGTCCGGCAGCATCGCCGGTCCGCTGCTGTTCTTCTTCGCGTGGAACATCATCCGTTACGCCTTCCTGTGGTACACGCAGGAGTTTGGCTACAAGGTCGGCTCCTCCATCGCCAAGGACCTCTCCGGCGGTCTGATGGGCAAGGTCACCGAGGGTGCTTCCATCCTGGGTATGTTCATCATCGGCGCCCTGGTCGAGCGCTGGGTGTCCATCTCCTTCACCCCGGTCGTCTCCAAGGTCACGCAGTCCGCTGGCGCCTATATCGACTGGGCCAACCTGCCCGCCGGTTCTGAGGGCATCAAGCAGGCATTGACGATGTACAGCTCTGTCGGTGCCAACGCACTCGACCCGGTGAAGGTCACCACGCTTCAGGCCAACCTCGATCAGCTCATCCCCGGCCTTGCCGCCGTGTGCCTGACCCTTCTGGTCTGCAAGCTCCTCAAGAAGAAGGTCAGCCCGATCGTCATCATCCTGGCTCTCTTCGCCGTCGGCATCATCGGTCGCGTCTGCGGCTTCATGTAAGCACGCTTCGGCTTAAGACCGAGAGTTGCTAGGCAAGGGCTTTTGAGCCATTGAAACGGACCGCACCCGGTGGGTACACTGGATGCGGTCCGATTGTTTTTATTGGAGGGCGAGGCGCGTATGGCGCAATCTCAGAACAGCACGGTCGATTTGGCAACGCCGGCAACCTGCCTGATGGGGCTTACCAGTCACGGTAACGTGATGGTGGGCAATAAGGCGTTTGAGTACTATAACGAGCGTAATCCCGAGGATTATATCCAAATCCCGTGGGACGAGGTCGACTATATTGCCGCCGAGGTTTTGCGCGGCACCAAGAAGATTACGCGTTTTGCCATCTTTACCAAAGAGAATGGCCACTTTACGTTTTCGACGCGCAATGACAAGGAAACGCTTCGCGCGGTGCGTAAGTACATTGACGAGGACAAGCTCGTTCGTTCGCCCGACTTTATCGATGTGACGGCCAAGGGCGCCAAGAGCATCCCCTCCGTCATCAAAAGCCTCTTCCACAAAGGCAACTAGTCATTAAAGAGCGCCCCCTCAAAGTGGGGCGCAGTCTCCCATGTGGCTCGATCGGGAAAGTGCATCCCAGTTCGAGCGTCGATTCCGGGATGTAGTTTCCGGAACGGGGTCGTTTGGGAAACCGTGTCCCGTTTCGAGCCGAAATTCTGGGTCACAGTTTCCTAGCAAGGTCTCATGGGGAAAGTCTGACCCAGAATTTGCCTGGATAGTGGGACGCACTTTCCGGAGGGCTGTTCCACCGCAACTTCGAAGAGTGGGTATACGCTGCATTACAGCGGCGTAAATCTGCTACACTAATACAACATGCCTCCGTAGCTCAGGGGATAGAGCACCGCTCTCCTAAAGCGGGTGTCGACGGTTCGAATCCGCCCGGGGGCACCAGGAAAATCGCAGGCCAGACGGTATGAATCGTCTGGCCTGCTTCTGTATAGATAGGGGTAAATCTCGCCTGAGGGGTGAAAAAAGGGTGAAAGTTCTTTCTATGGGGAAACCATCTCAGCTTCATATTTCACCCCGAGATTCCACCTTTTGGGCCGGTTTTCAACCCTTCCCACAGCCTGCGGGTTAGATGCAGGACCCTCCGGCTATGGAAAGCGTTGAAAACCTAGGTTGACTTTGCCGTTGGCCGAGCCAGTTTCCGGCAGCCTTTGATATTTTTGATTGCTATTGAAGCCTTGTTGGACATTAGGTGACGTTGGAAGTCTGTCCTTTCGTTCTAATTCGATTTGCGCTCTGTCTTATTTGACAAATAAGTCAGAGTTGAAGAACTCCTTCAGGGAAACGCCGAGCCTTTGTGCAATCCGGTCGATATTTTCAATTGATATGTTCCGCTTGCCGGTTTCGACCTCAGCGAAGTATGTTCGGGACATTTCGATAGAGTACGCAAGGGTTTCCTGGCTATAGCCGAGTGCGGTTCTCAACTCTTTTATTCTCAGCCCGACCCTCATCTTTATATCTAACTGAGTCATTGGCACCTCCTAATAGGTTGTGCCAATGATTCGTTTCGGTTCTATATGAGTCACACCTATATAAGTGACAATTTGGAATACAATGCCGCTAAGTTAAACCTCTGATAATTGAACTGGAGTTTGCCGATGGATGAGTACGGCGCTCGGGAAATTAAACGATCGGATTCGACAGAAGAGGAGAACGCTAAGAAGCCGCTCGTGCTCTTCGGACGCGAGTTCTCCCGCAAACAGGTCTGCGCGGCTGGTGCAGGAATCCTCTGCGCGGCGCTTCTCATCGGCGGCGGGGCTTACGCCATCTCACATGCCAGTTGGACGGGAGATTCCAATGCTCCTGCGGTGTCCCAGTCAAAGGACGATGAGAAGCAGGACATGGTACTTACCCTTGAGGTAAAGGCTGACGGCTGGGATGAGGACACCTCCACGCCCGTCATCGCGCATATCGAGGGCGCGGACGGCGAGGTGGATTTCTACACCGCTATCGACGCGAATAAACAGGTAACCGTAAAGGTTGGCAAGTCCGGCACTTATACCGTTACGTTCATCTCTCCGGTGAACGCCGACGGTTCTATCTACAAGGTGCCATCGAAGAGGATTACCGCCGGGAAAACCGACAAGACAGCCGCCACGGGCGTGACTTTCGATAAGGTGGATGCAGACAAAGTGACGAAGGATGACCTGACAGCCATTGCCAAGGATGTTGCGGAAGCCGTGAAGAAGGGCGATTCTACTCTGACCGGGGACAAGGGTGCCGAGGTCGTGAAGAAGTTCGAGGACAACATCAAGAAGAACCCGAATGCCGATACGGATGCCGTCGAGAAGGAGACCGAGAAGGCCGAGGAGACCGCCAAGGAAGACAAGTCCGATGCGAAGACACCGGAGACCTCCGGCGGCAAGAAAGATAATGGGAAGGCCGCAGGCAGCTCCGATAATTCTGGAAACAAGAGCAATTCATCCTCCAAGAAAGACGAGGGAAAATCCGATAGCAAGCCGAATGGCGGCAACAGCAGCTCTGGCTCGAACACCAATTCAGGCAGCTCATCGAAAAAGGATGACACTCCGGCGCATCAGCACAACTGGGTAGCCCAGACCAAGACCGTCCATCACGACGCTCAGTACAAGACCGTCCACCATGACGCGGTGACGCATCAGGTATGGCATGACCCGGTAACGGAGGAACACTATATCTGCAACCAGTGCGGTGCGGATATTACGTCAGACCCATGGGGACATATTAACAACTCTCTTATGAATGGTGGTAATTGCGGAAGCTATCACTCTACCTATGTGACTGTAAAGCAAGGGTATTATGAAACTGTGACCGACGAAGCAGCATGGGACGAGCAAGTGCTGGTGAGCAAGGCATGGGACGAGACCGTGACCACCGGGTACAAGTGCTCTTCCTGCGGTGCCACGAAGTAACTTGAAAGAGCAAGGCAATCGTCTATTTCAGACAAGGAAAGCCCCGACCAAAATGGCTGGGGCTTTTTCTAATGCTCGCTGGTCGGCCTTGCGGCCGATGGGTCCCGCTTATGGGCGGGACCCCCGCGACGCACCGTCGCTCTCGCTGCGCCTCCCTGGCAACGCTCCCCAAGGTCGCGTTTCGTCCGCCTCCGCTCACACCGGCCCCGCCCGCCGAACGGCTGCGCTCGATGGCTTCCAGAAGTCGCCATCGCTCCGCCGTGGTCGCCGAGCGGGGCCTCTCGCGCCGGGTCACCGAGCGCCATCGTGCGACGCTCCCCATGGGTCGCGTCTCCTCGGCGTCGGCTCAATCGGCGCTCACCTGCCCGGGCTCGCGTTGCTTTGGCAACTGGCTCGCTCCGTGCAGGCAAGATATGGATTCTGTTGCACGGAATCATCTTGCCGCCTGCGGCGGGGGCGAGCCGCTCCGAAGTCGCTCTCGCCAAAAAGGCCGGGACGCCTGTTGCGTCCCGGCCCAAACGCTCAATCCCCTCGTCCGTTCTGGTTCTCGAGCGCTTTGCGCTCAAGCTCCCAGAACGCCCTCATCGCCGTCGCTATTCCGCGAAGCGTAAAGCGGACGACGATACCACTTGACCGGTCAACGGCGAACCCGAGCCTGCCGCCGTTGACCTTCCTCGTGGCACCGAGTGACTTCGAGTGGTAACGGTATTGGAGGCTGCCGCCCTTGGACTCGGCGAGCTCGATGCCGTCGTTCTTGAGTCTCCGCTCAAGCTCGCCCAGCCGGTCGGGGCATTTCGGGATGCGCCCGACCTCCTCGACTCGGCGAGCGACTGCCTCGCGCACGCGGGCGTTCTCGGAACGCATGGCTTGCCCCCTGCGGGCCATGTCGCGCTCCGCCTTTCCCGGTTGTCTCGCGTGGACGCGCGAGTTGGCCTTGCCGCGCTCAAGCTGCTTGAGCCCATACCTTTCGTCCAAGGTGCGAACGGTCTTCACGCGTGCTGCAGCGGCTTTGCGTGCGGGACCCTCGTCGAGCCTCCTGCCCGTCTCAAGGTCGCTGCGGTTGATGCCGAGGTGCGCGGCATAGCGGTCGGTGTCGTCGGAGCGGCAGCGCTCGCGATGCAGAACTATGACGACCTCTTGGTTCGGATAGCGCTCGGCCACGTAGTCGCGTGCGTATCGCATGCACATCTCCGGCGTCATCTTCCCGCCGTTGAGGTCGCACTCGTCGGGGAGGAAACCAAGTATCTGATGCTGCATGTAGGTGCACTTCGCCCCCGCCTTCCCCGGCTTGTCATGCCCCATGGCATTCCTCGTGTCTGCCATCTCTTGGAACCAGCGCTCTTCACTGATGATGTTCTGCGTGTCGTGCGCGAGAGCTTTGTCCCTGTCCCATGAGAGATAGTCCTTGAGGCGGGAGAGGTGCTTCTCGCTGCACACGCTTGTCTGTTTAATCGCTGTCATGGGTCCTTCCTAGTCGAGCGAAAGGCCGCTGAATTTGCCGGTCGGCTGGATCTCGGCTTTCTTCTTCGGCTCGGGCCACTTGGGGCACCAGAGGCCGACGCGTTCGCCCATCTTTTCGGCAGCGGCCTCGTCCAGTTGCTTTTGATAGGCACGGCGCTTTTCCGTCTCGTGTTCCGGCGTCCCGAGATCGAAATGCTCCTTCGTGGGCGTCTTGGTGCAATCGGCAACGGGTGTGCGGAAGACTCCGGCGTGGGCGGCGGGCATTCCGTTGTCTGCGTGCTTGACGACGATTATCCCGTTTCTGTCCGGGGCCATGTCACGCCATTCCCATGCGTGTATCACGTCGTCTGCGCTCTCGCTGTAGGAGGTCGATGCCGACGAGCCCGACGCCGCCTTGCTGCTGCTCGTGCCCTGCGTGTGGCGGGTGGTCTTGCCGATGAGCTCCGTGAAGTATCGGCGGTCTTCCTCCTCGGCGAGCTTCATGGCGACTTTTACGCCGCAGTTCGCGAGAATCTTCCTCCGTCCGTCCCTCTCTCCGTATTTATTAAGCTGGGATATATCTTGCGTTGCCCCCGTCCAGTAAATCTGGAACGACCTTCCAAGCGAAAGGAGGGCGGGCAGGCATTCGATGCGGGGCAGGTTGCCCCATTCGTCGCCGAGAATCTGGACGGGGCGCGGAAGACTTCCGCCGTTGGAATCGGCGACGTTTTGGACGGATTCCCAGAGCTGGGAGAGGAATATCGCCGCTATGCAGTTGTATGGCGAACCCTCGTCGAGCACGTGGAGGAATACGGCGCTTTTGGCTTCAAGAACCGCGCGAGGGTCGATGTCGGACCCGGACGTCATCCATGCGACTGGGGCCGACGAGAACGGGCGGAGCGCCACCTTGAGCGTCGAGAGGATGCTCCTGAGCTCGTTGCCGCCCGAGGAGACGAACTGCGAGGCCCTGTTCTTCGCGGGGTGCCTGCTTGGTAGTGCGCGGAAAACGTCCTTAAGCGGTTCGGCCGGGTCGTCGCCCTCCGCCTCGGTGCCACGGTCAAGCACCTCGCAGACGGTCGCGAGTTGCTTGGACTCCTCGGGGCACTCGTCGGACATGGAGACCAAAAGGACGATGGCGGAGAGAAGGCCCCGCGCGGATGCGGTCCAGTGCGAGCTCTTGCCCTTCTCGTCGTCCTGTACCACGAGCTCCGCTATGGTATCAGCTGCCTGCTCGGCCTCTTGGTCGCGGCTTTTAATATGGAGGTCGAGTACCCGCTTGAGCGGGTTGAATCTTTGACCGCGATAGGGGTGCTGCGTGTCGAGCAAGAGGACACGGTAACCACGACGGGCAAGCTCGTCGCCCGTCAGCTCTATGAGCTCATTTTTGACGTCGGAGACGACGAGCGTAGCGGGCTCGGAGCCGTTGGAGCCGTCACCATACGTGAGCAAATCAATAGAGGGTAGATAAAGGAACCTCGATTTACCTGAACCGGTGGCCCCGGACACGTAGGCCATCTTCTTGGGTTCGAAGAGATAGCAGGGCTTGCCATGCCATTTCGTGAAACCATAGACGAATCCGCGCGAAGAGGGGTTTGTGAAACCGTCCCACGTAATGGAACCCTTCACGGCCTCGCGGCCCGTTTTGATGTGAGCGTTTCCAAGCACACCGCCGTCGTCAGCGCGCGATTTAAGTGAGCTTGAGTAGGCCATGAGGGAGCAGATGCAGAGCGCGAGAAGGAATGTGAGGGCGGTCCCCGCTAGATGTGCGCCGAATGCACCCGAGAGCCACCAACTGGAAACTGCTGTCGCATTGGGTTCTGGGGGGAAGACCGAGGCATCGGGCATGACTCCAGAAGCAATATCACCGATGGGGGAGGCGAGAAATGGACAGGCGAGAAGCGCGATGACGATGGACGATGCAAGGGCAGTGAGCAACTTGCTTTTCATAGTCGCTCCTTTGCTTTCGATAGTAGGGTTGAGAGTTCGGAAGCCGTATTCGATATTAGTTGGATGGTGTTTGCAAGTTGGATAGCCGCCTGTTGGTCGATGCCATAGGCGTTGACGGAGCGCATGGCTTGGTTAAGGTTGTTGCCTTGGCGCTTCATTTCCACGAGTATTTGCCGCAAGGTCGTCTCGTCAGCAACCTTGACTGGCTCTTGACCGATATTGAGCGCGGCCTCGCGCATAAACGTCGATGGTGGCATGTCGAAAGAGGAGGAGCGGGCCACGATTGCGGCCCGCTCTCCATCGGTCATACGAACGTTGATGTGCGCGGTCCGGCTGGTGCCGCGCATGCCTAACACCTGTCGAGGAAAGTGGCGTGGGCCCCGTCGAAATCGAGTCGGGCTTCACCCAGCGTGCCGTAACGGTTCTTGAGAGCGATGAGCTTAAGCGGGGTGCCGACTGCGGGCGGCTCAAAGGCATGGTAGGGTTTCCCATCGTCAGCGGCAAGGAAGAGGACGGAGTCGAAGCTGTATTCGACCGTCGAAGAGCCGCCGAACATGCCCAGATTGGGCCTGCTCGACTTCCCCGACTCATAGGACCTACGCGTGGTCGAGCTCAGGGCGATGACGGGCGAGCCGTAGAGGTTCGAGATTTCGCGCAAACCCTTTACGCACGCTGTAATTGCTAAGCGCTCGTCTAAAAACTGCTGGCCCGCCGTTACGCCGCAAGCGAGGAGCTGGAGATAGTCCACGAAAACGATGGGGGCTTCGTTGCGCTCACGTGCCATCAGTCCTACGAGGTTTGAGAGTTCGACGGTGTTCAACGGACCGGTGATGCAGAGGTTCGGGGCGATGCAGTCGCGATACGCGTTTAGCGCGGCCTCAAAGACCTCGTGCTTTGGGTGGTCTACCGTCGCCGCATTCGATACCTCAGAGAGTGCGAGCCCGTTGTCGCTGAGTCGTGCAAGGCTCTTTTCCAAGAGCTTATGCGCAGGAAGCTCGGAGGAAACATAGACGACGGGGTGGCCGTCGGCCGCTAGTTTGTCTGCTTCCTGTGAGGCAAGGGTTGTCTTGCCACTGCCGGGGCCAGCCCCTATGGCATAGGCCTGTCCTGGGTAGACGCCGCCGAGGATGCCATTAAGGGCCTTGAGTCCAAAGAGGGCGATGGGGCGATCACCCTGAAGGGCGTTGACGTGCTCGTCGAGCACGTCGGACTCAAAAATGAGAGGATTGGGAGTCGGACACTGCATTATTCGCTCGCCTCCCCGGCGAGCTTTCTGAAATAGTCGTAGAGGTCTTTCTCCATGACGAAATACTGGTTGGCGATGCGAAAGCAATGGTGCGTCGACTTCATGAGCTGGATGGCACTTGATTGGCCAATGCCCGTGAGAATCTGGACATCGAGACGGCTCAAGATACGCTCGGTGCCGGTGTGACGAAGGTTGATGCCTGCAGAAATGGCGTCAACCTTGGGGTCATCTGCAAAATGCATGATAAACTCCTCTGTTAGGGCGCTCGGCTCCTCTTTGATGTTTGGCGACAAGGAGGGGAGTCGGGTGCTTGCTTGTAATTCGGCCTTATCGACTAGTCAATGCCTTCTTCCTCGTAGGCGTCGATAAGGTGCAAGAGGCCGATTCGGGCCTCTGCGGGCTCCACATATCCCTTGCGTGACGACTCGCCCATGTTGGCGAAATCGAGCAGAACGCGATAGGTACAGGAGTAATCCTTGATGTACTTCCACAGATTGACGATATGCGAGAGCAACGGCGTGATGGTGAGCAGTGCTGTCGGGTTTTGCAGGAGTGTTTCAAGCTCGCGACCGGTTTTTGCCTGAATGCGCAAGTCGAGACTGTCCTCGTGCGCTTTAGAAGCCTCTTCGGTCAGAAGACAGACGCTATCCCAATTCGAGCGGAGATGATATACGCGCTCGTCGGTAGTATCGATGCAGACCCTAGTCTCATGGCAGTAATCAAAGAACCCCTTAACGATGCTGCGGCAATCCTTTGTTGGCTGGATGGCGCTCCAATCCTCAAACATTGCTTCAAACGCATCAAGGCAGCTACCGTCCTCTGCATAGATGAGCTGTGCTGCCCATCTGCCAAGGTCTGAGCTGGTCAGCTGCTCCATGGGGAGTCGCGCCAAAAGCGCGGAAGGAGTGAGCCCTCTTGCGGCGGCTAGGTCAGCGCTGGACCGCTTGAATAGGACTTGCTCCTCTTTTGAGTTGAACAGAATCGTCGAGCGGAGCTTGCTGCTCGCTGTGGTAAGTGCCATTGATAACCTCCTCTCTCCCTTACCTGACAGTAATAGTCTACCACTGGTGTCAGTACTGTGCGAGTCCTAATTGTTAGACGAATCACTAATCTTCTCGAATACTTCAGCTGCGTTTCGGTCGTTGGCTCTGATTGCATGGGTGTAGAAGTTGGCCGTCGTACTTGCGGACGCATGGCCCATTCGAGCCTGAACGGTTTTTAAGTCCACGTTGCTCGCCACAAGGACGGTCGCAGCGGTGTGGCGAAGGCCATGGGGAACAAGCCCCGAGTAACCAGTGCCGCGTGTGTGAAGTTTTCCGTTACGCATGAACTGCTTCGTCACATTGCTATAAGTCCCATAGCCGTTATCGACGCAGAAGTCTCTAAACCATCGAGAGTAGTTGTGCCCGCTTGGTCTGGTGATGCTTATACTACGGAAACCGTCGGCATCCTTTCCAATGCTGAAAGCGTGGACGATGGGATCGGTGTCCTTTTGTTTCAGCCCGCGACGTCTGAATATGTCGCGCTGCATGTCCTTCCATTTGTCCAAGTAGTTGGCCAACGTTTTGTCTATAGAGAGAATGCGTCTGCTCATTTCAGATTTCGGGGGCCTCAAGGTCTTGTCGCTGGTGTACTGGCGGATAATTCGGAGCTCCATGACATCGGGGTTGTAATCGAGCCAGCTGAGTCCCAATGCCTCGCCTTTCCTCAGCCCAAGGTGGAAAATGAGCATGGTGCAGACAGTCATGGGCCCCATTGGCTCGGCGAGCAAACATTCGGTGAATCTCGGTAGTTCATCAGGGGGAAGAAAGTTGCGTGCTCGCAGGTCTGGTTTTGGTAGCTTGATGCCTATACAGGGATTTCGACTAATCAGCTCGTTTTCAAGGGCATCTTGCATGACCTGCTTAAGCTTGACGTGAATACGACGAATCTCGGCGTCGCTGAACCTTCCATTTGAGCGAGCGTCCGCATAGGCACGTTTGATGTCATCGGGCCTCAGGTCGTCAAGGGGCATGTCTCCGAACAGCTCGCGAATATGCCGAACGTCGTAACCCTCTCTTTGATACGAGAGGGGCGAGCCAAATGTATTTTCCCGGAGCACATGGAAGTCTTCGGCATATGCTGCAACGGTGCTTGGTGCGTCCTTGGACGGTTTGTAACTCTCAAGTTCCTTACGGTACTCGTCAAGAGCGTTTGCGACTTCGCTGGGCCAGTTCTTGGGATTCTTACTCTTGCAATGAATGGTTCTCTTTGGCGTTTTGAGATATTTAACCTTGCTGCCGTTCTTTCCGGAGTTCGGATCTCGCCCGAGGGAGAAGTAAATCTTGAATGAACCCGGCTTTCCCTTGATGGGCTCAGAGGTTCCCTTTGCGGTTGGTTTAATTCTGGTTTCCAAAAGAGTCCTCCAAGGATTACGTTAGGCTCGGGTCCGGGGCTTTGAGGGCCTCGGCCCCGAGCCTAACGTAAACTTTTCACCCCTGCAAGCCGTCAATATGGCTGTCAGGGGTGAAAAAGGGGTGAAATTAAAATCTAATAGAAACGAGCGGAAACGTAAAAATAGCTAATTTACCTGCGGATATATGTAACAGAGTAAAAATGTATTTCTCCAGTTAAGGTGAATGACCATGACCTCCTAAAGCGGGTGTCGACGGTTCGAATCCGCCCGGGGGCACCAGAGGAATATCGAGCCCGGTACCGCTATGGTGCCGGGCTCTTCTGGTCTAAAGGCCGGATTCGGACCGTCGACACCCGCGTCACCAATTTCCCCGCGGGGGGAGTTTTCGAATCCGCCCGGGGGCACCAGAGATTTGTCGAGCCCGGAACACCGCCACGGTGCCGGGCTCTTCTGGTTCATGCCATGTCAAAAACGAAGCGCCCGCTTGCTGGGGGAGCAAGCGGGCGCCTGTGAGTGAATATGTTTGCGGCGAGAGCCGTAATGGGCGGTGGGGTGGCGACTAGTTGGCCGTACCGGAATCGTCGCCCGTGCCCGAGCCCGAACCCGAGCCAGAAAGTGCGACCGTCAGCGTAATCGTGCTGTCGGTGGACTGCTTGCCGGTGGGGGAGACGCCCGTAACGGTGGCATCCTCGTTACCGCTCACGGGATTGCCGTTCTGGTCACAGAAGCCAATGTTATAGAAACCGGCGTTGTTGAGCGCGGTAACGGCGGCGGAAATGCTCTTGCCGTATAGGTTGCCCGGGACGGAGGCCTTGCCGGACTTCTTGGCAATGACGACGGTAATCGTGGCGCCGGGCTTCTGCTTGCCGCTGGGGTTCCAGCTGATCACGGTGCCCTCGGTAACCGAGTCGTTCTCCTGGTAGCTCACGTCGACGCCAAAACCTGCCATATCGAGGGCGTTGCGCGCCTGGGCCTCGGTCATGTCGGTCAGGTCGGGGACGGACGTGGTATCCGGGCCGCTCGAGACCTTATACGAGATGGTCGTGCCCTTCTCGACTTCCTTACCGGCTTCGGTGCCCTGCTCAAAGACCTGGCCCTCATCGGCCTCGTTGGCCTCCTCGGAGGCGTTGCCCTTCAGGCCAACGCTTGCCAGCGCGGCTTCTGCCTGGTCCTTGGTCAGGCCGACAAGCTTGGGAACCTCAACCTTCTCGGAGGGCTTGGGGCCCTTGGAGATCACCAGGTTCACCTTGGTGCCCTTGGCCTTCTTGGTGTGGCCGTTGGGCGTTTGCTCGGCGACCTTGCCTTCGTCGACATCGTCGTTGTAGCTTTGGTCGATGGTGCCGACCTCGAGGCCGGCTTCCTTGATCTGCTCGACGGCAGTCTGCTGGTCCTTGCCCAGTACATCGGGAACGGTGACCTGCTCGCCGCCAAAGAGTCCTGTGGCAAATGCCACCACGATGCCGATGACGGCAACGGCTGCCACCACGGCGGCGATGATCTTGTTCTTGTTGGATTTGGGCTTTTCGACCTCGTAGGAGCCGGTGGAGCCCGAAACCGAGCTACGGGCGGTATTCTGGCCGCTCACGCCCGAGACGGGACGCACCATGGCGCGCGTCTGATCGGAAAGCTCGCGAGTCTTGGTGGCGCCCAGCTCGCCGGGGGCACCGATGATGCGCGTGGGCTCCGAGATGTTGACGGCACGGCCCGACAGGTAGCTGTTGAGCACCTGACGAAGCTCTTCGGCGGTCTGGAAGCGGTTTGCCGGGTCCTTCTCCATGCACTTGAGGATGATGCGCTCAAGGTCGGCGTCGACACCGGAGTTGATCTGGCTCGGTGGAATAGGCAGCTCGTTGACCTGCTTGAGTGCGACCGAGATAGCGTCGTCACCGTCAAAGGGAACGCGGCCGGTGGCGCACTCGTACATCACGACGCCCAGCGAGTAGATATCCGAGGTGGGGCCGAGGTCCTGACCACGGGTCTGCTCGGGGCTGACGTAGTGGGCGGTTCCCAGCACGTTGTTGTCTTGCGTGAGGTGGCTGTTCTTGGCGCGCGCGATGCCAAAGTCCATCACCTTGATGTTGCCGTCGGGCAGCACCATGATGTTCTGCGGCTTAATGTCGCGGTGGATGATCTCGTGCTTGTGGGCGACCGAAAGCGCGGAGCTGATCTGCGAGCCGATCTGGGCGACCTTCTTGGGGTCGAGGGCGCCGTGGCTCTTGATGCCGCTCTTAAGGTCGGTGCCGCGCAGGTACTCCATGACGATGTAATAGGTGTCGCCGTCCTTGCCCCAATCGTAGACGCCCACGATATAGGGGGAGGAGAGACCGGCTGCTGCCTGGGCCTCCTGCTTAAAGCGTGCGGCGAAGGTTGCGTCGCCAGCATACTGCGGCAGCATGATCTTGACGGCTACCGTGCGGTCGAGGACCTGGTCCTGCGCACGGAAGACGGTCGCCATGCCGCCTGTCCCCACCTTATCCTTGAGGAGGTATCTTCCCCCGAGGACCCTCTGTTCCATTCCTGCTCCTAACATAACTATTCGCTCAACGATGTGTGTAGTACCTACGATGTGGCCGCTGGGGCCGTGTGGCGCGTTGCCGCTAACTCTTCGGCCGCGGCGCGCCTCGGGTGACCGATTCGATCATGGGCATCACGCTCCCTGTGCGGCGAGCGCTGCGGTCAGGACGATGCCGGCAATCTTGGCCGCCTTGACGTCGTGTTTGTCGTAATCCTCCAAGGCCACCGAGATGGCGACCGTGGGTGAATCGTAAGGTGCAAAGCCAACGAACATCGAGTTGACGTTGGTGCCGCCGGTCTCGGCCGAGCCGGTCTTGCCGGCGACCTTGACGCCGGGGACCTGGGCATCGGTGCCGGTACCGGACTGGACGACGGCGAGCATGGCCTGCTTGACCTGGTCGGCCGTGGCGGAGCTGACGGCCTGACCCAGCGAGCGGGACTGCGTGGTCTTGACCACAGTTCCGTCCGGGGCGAGTACCTGGGCTACAAAGTACGGGTCCATGACCACGCCACTGTTAGCGATGGCGGCGGCAATCACGGCGTTTTGCATGACGGTGGTCTGCGGGCCGGGCGTGTGGTCCATGCCGACAGGCTGGCCGGCGCCGGCCCAAGCGGTCTCCCACTCGGTCATGAGCGACGGGTCTGCCATGATGGAGGCCGTGGAGGTCAGGTCCTGGCCGAGCTTTTGGCCGTAGCCAAAGGCGTTGGCAAACTGCACGAGCGTGTTTGCGCCAACTTCGTTTGCCACCTGGCCAAAGACGACGTTGGAGGACACGGCAAAGGCCTGCTGCAGGCTGATGGTGCCGTAGCTCTCGTTGGCATAGTTGGTGACCGGTGCGTTGCCGATGTCCATGGAGCCGGGCGCCTGGTAGGTGCTGGTAAGGCTGGCGGTGCCGGTCTCGAGTGCCGCGGAAAGCGTAACGACCTTAAACGTGGAGCCCGGCGTGTACAGCGCGTCCATGGCGCGATTGTACATGGAGCCGTCCTCGCCGCCGCCCGCCTGCAGCAGGGCGTCGATGTTGGTGTTGTCATAGGTGGGCGAGCTGGCGCATGCGAGCACCGCACCGGTACGCGGGTCGATGACCACTACAGCGCCCTTAAAGCCCTTGAGCGCCTGCTCGGCCGCCGTCTGGATACGCGAGTCGATGGTGAGCTTGGCGGTGTTGCCCGGCTGGGTCTGGCCCGCGAGCGACGCGATGGCGTTGTTCCAGCTGGAGTAATCCTTAGAACCGGTGAGTGTGTCGTTCATGACACTCTCGATGGCGGTGGTGCCATACTGCTGGCTCACGTAGCCAACCACGTGCGCTGCCAGGTTGCCGTTGGGGTAGGAGCGTACGTAGGTGCCGTCCTCCTGCTGCAGCGACTCGGCCAGCGTCACGCCGTCGGACGTGATGATGGAACCGCGCTGGATGTACTTGGAGCGGGCGATAGTGTGGTTGTTGGTCGGCATATCCTGATAGTCCTTGGCCTTGATGACCTGGACATAGGTGAGGTTGCCGATAAGGATGGCGAACAGCGCCGTAAAGGCGAGCACCGCACGGGTTAGACGGTTGGCGAGCGCAACGCGGCCGAGCACACCGGATTCAGGCGTGTCGAGCAGGCGACGGCGCATGCGCGAGCCGACGGAATGGCTGCCGCTGCCGTAGGAAGACGAGGTGGCAAAGCGCGTGCCCGTCGGGGCGGCGGCGGATGCGACCTGATCATCGGTGATGGCGGTCATGGTGCCGGTGCCGGTAAGCTCGGCCTCGCGTCCGGTCGCTTCGTCACCGGCGCGCAGCAGGAGCGCGACGATGATAAAGCTTGCCAGCAGCGAGGAACCGCCCTGGCTCATAAAGGGCAGGGTGACGCCGGTCAGCGGGATCAGGCGGGTAACGCCGCCCACGATCAAAAAGGCCTGGAAGCTGATGGCGGCCGTAAGGCCCGTGGCGCTAAAGGCGGCGAGGTCGGATTTAGCGCGGGCAGCCGTGGTGAGGCCACGCACGGCAAAGAGCATAAACAGGATGAGCACGGCGCCGCCGCCCAAAAGGCCCATCTCCTCGCCGATAGCCGAGAAGATAAAGTCGGACTCGACGACGGGGATGTTGTTGGCCATGCCGTTGCCGATGCCAACACCGACCAGACCGCCATCGGCAAGCGAGAAGAGCGATTGGACGATCTGGTAGCCCTGGCCCTGGGCGTCCTTAAAAGGATCGACCCAAACCTGGAAACGTACCTGAACGTGAGACAGGAACTTGTAGGCGCCCACGGCTCCAACGGCTAAGAGCGCAAGGCCGATAACGACATACGAGAATCGTCCCGTGGCAACGTAGAGCATCAGCAAGAAGATGGTGTAGAACAGCACGGCCGAACCCAGGTCGCGTTCGAAGACGACGACGAGCAGGCACACACCCCACACGGCAAACAGCGGCAGCAGCAGTCGCAGGCGAGGGATCTTAAAGCCCAGGATCTTGCGGTTGGAGATGGAGAGCAGCTCGCGGTTCTCGGCCAGGTACCCGGCCAGGAACAGCACGATAAAGACCTTGGCGAACTCGCCAGGCTGGATGGTAAAGCCCGCGATGCGAATCCACAGCTTGGAGCCCGAGATCGTGGTGCCGATAAAGATGGGCAGCATCAGCAGGATGATGCCGATGATGCCAAAGGTGTACTTGTAGCGCATGACCACGTCGAGGTTTTTGACCAGTGCGAGCGTTCCCACCATCAGGGCTACCGAGACAAACAGGATGATGAGCTGTGAGATGGCGAGAGCGGGGGCGAGGCGTGTCACGAACGTGATGCCGATGCCCGAAAGTATAAATACGATGGGTAGGATGGCGGGGTCGGCGCCGGGCGCCAAGATGCGCACGGCGATATGTGCCGCGGCGAAGGCGGCAAAGAGGCCGATCGGCACGGCGAGCGTCTCAAAGGAGATGGCGGCGCCCGCGGTGAGCACGTACATCGCATACAGCAGGATGACGGGGAACGCCGAGGCGATGAGCAAGAGCAGTTCGGTGTTGCGGCGACTCATAAGCGGCACTCCCTTTCTAATTCTTATCGGAGGCTTCGGCCTCGGCGGACTGTTCGGCGGTTTTCTCGGAATCTGATTCGGAGGTCGATCTCTGGTCGGTGTTGTCGCGAATCGTTTGCGCGTCGATCACCTGGCGGGTCTGCTCCTCGTCGATCTGGTGGCGGTACTTGGATATCGTGTCCTGCGCATCGTCGACACTTGTTTGCGGAATACCCGCCTTGAGGCGGTTTTGCGTGTCTTCGGGCAGGTCGGACAGCTTGATACTGGTTTCGCTTTCGAGCCAGTGAAGCTTGAGTCCGAGCGGCTTGCCGGGAAGGCCGCGCCAGACGGCGACATTGCCCTGGTAGGTACCCAGGTAGTACGAGCCGGTGACACCCGTGTAGGCCCAGATGGCAGCCGCCAGCACCAAGACGAGACCTAAGACGACGCCGATGGTGACGTTGCGGCGACGCACGCGTTGCGCCTCGCGCATAACGCCATCGTCAACCAGGTCAACGACTACTACGGTCACGTTGTCGTGGCCGCCGGCGGCAAGCGCCGCGTCCACTAGGTTGTCAACGCAGATTTGCGCGGTTGAGGACTGCGTGGCGATGTTCTCGATATCGCTATCGGGAATCATGCTCGAAAGGCCGTCAGAGCACAGTATCAGGCGGTCGCCTTCCTCGATATGCAGAGTGAAGTGGTCGGCATACATGGCGGGGTCTGAGCCCAGCGCACGGGTGATGACCGAACGGTTGGGGTGGACGCGAGCCTCGTCTGCCGTGATCTCGCCGGCGTCCACGAGCTCCTCCACGTAGGAGTGGTCGCGGGTCACGCGGATGAGCGTGCCCTCGTGGAGCAGGTAGGCGCGAGAGTCGCCCACGTGGGCGATGGCGAGCGTGTCGTTTTCGATATAGGCGCAAGTGGCTGTGCAGCCCATGCCGGGCTTGCCTAGGCCGTTCAGGGCCGCCTCGATTACGGCGGCGTTAGCTGCCTCGACGGCTGCCGCCAGGCGTGCTGCGTCGGCGGACTGCGGGGCCGTCTTGGCAATAGTCTCGACGGCGATGGAAGAGGCTACCTCGCCGGCGGCGTGACCGCCCATGCCGTCGCATACGCAAAAGAGCGGCGACTGCACCAGGTAGGAATCCTCATTGTGCGGGCGCACACAGCCAACGTCAGAGCGGGCGCCCCACATGAGTTGCGTGGTGGTGCCGGCATCATAGGTCGAGTCGGTCTCGATGCGCTCCTCGGTCAGGGGCTCAAAGCTCATGGTCGAGCCGGGGTCTTTGAGCTTGGCCTCAACGGCGGCAACGTCGATCTCGGCTGTGTCACCGGGAGAGACGGTGTCGGTCTCGGCGTTTGATTCGGAATCGCCGGTGTCCGGGGAGCCGGGCTCTTCGGACGCGCAGGCGGTCGACTCGTCGTCTTGCGGGCTGGCGTCTATAGGCTCGGGCGTCGCAAAGTGCGACGGCGCGGGTGTGCTTTGCGACTGGGCGGCGGGCTCGGCCACGGCATCGGACTCGCTTGCGGGCGCAGGCTGCGGGGCCTTGGGTGCAGGGCCGTCCTCGGGGGATGGCCCCGCCTCGGGCGCCGGCGTAGACGCGGGCGCAACCTCGGATGCCGGGGCTATGGGAAACGCCGACGCGGCGGGTTCGGGTGCCGCAAACACCGCAGCGCTCTCGTTGATTGCCGCGGCGACGGGCTCTGCAAAGTGAGCCGGCGCCGGGGTTGCTTCGGGCGCTGTGGGCTGTTCCGCAGCATGTGCGCCGATGGGCGCCGCTACGGCATCCTCTTCGCCCTCGTTATCGGCGAGATCCGAAATATCATGCGTTACATGCGAAAGAGGCAGGGAGAACACGGTGTCCTCGGGCTCCACGGGTGTGGAGTCCGCCGGAGCGGCGTGGGCCGGTGCAGCTACGGCGGCAGCCGGTGCCTCGGTCATGGTTGCGGACTTGTTCTCCTCGTCGATCATCGACGGTTCACCTTCATGACCACGTCGCCAATCTGGACTTCGTCGCCCTCGCGCAGCGTTGCGGGCTCCACAAGCTGGCGGCCGTTGACGAGCGTGCCGTTAAGCGAGTTGAGGTCCTCGATGATGAGCGCCGGGCCCTGCAGCGAAAAGCGCGCATGCGAGGCCGAGACGAACGGTTCGTTGATGCAGATGTCCGAAGATGGCGAGCGACCGACGATGACGGGGCCGAGCATGTCTACGTGGATGCCGCGGATACCGCGCGGACCCTTGTCCACATCGATCGTCCAGATAGCCGAGTCGCGACGCTGCCCGCGCACAAGTCCCACGCCGGTCTTCATGACGGCGAACAGGAAGATATAGAGCAGGGCGACCAGGACGATGCGGCCTGCAAAAAGGACGATATCGATGTTCATAAGAGACTATCCCCTAAATTCAAAGGTGCTCAGGCCAAACGTCAGCAGATCGCCGTTGCGCAGCGGGCAGCGCGTAATGCGGCGGTTGTTGACGAGCGTGCCGTTGGTGGAATTGAGGTCCTCGATCGACCAATCCGAGCCCGTAAAGGTGAGCTGGGCGTGGCGGCGCGACACGTTGGGGTCGCGCAGGGCAATATCGGAAACTGAGCGCTCGCGACCGATAGTCACCTGTGCGGAGGTGATGCTATGGCTCTCGCCGCTCACGACGTCGACGAGCTGGGCGAGCGGGCGCTGTGGGGCGCGAGTGCTCGCCATGTTGGAGGCGATGCCGGCTGCGGCGCCTAGGCCCACGGCGGCACCGGTCGCGGCGGCTCCGCCCATGCCGGCAAGCGCGTCGCGCGAGACGGTCTGCGGCACCGGGATAGGAGCGGCGGGGTCGGGGACGCTAGGCGCGAAGGGATCTGCTACGGCAAGCGGGTCGGGAGCGGCGGCGCGAGGCGTCGGCTGCTGCTGGGGCATGGCGGCGGGGCGCTGCGGCTGCGGGGCAGCAAACTGCTGCTGGCCGGCGCGCGGGGCGCTGGCGGCACGGCTTGCCGCGGAGTTGTTTTGGCCCAGACCGTTTTGATAGGCGCGCTCTTCTTCGTACAGGCGGCCGAGCGTGGGGGCATCGACGTTCTCGGCAAAGACCGAGAACTTGCCGGCGCGCAGCTGCGGATCGATCATAAAGCGCACGAGGGGCTCGCCGACAAAGACATAACGGCGCTTTTCGGCCTGCGCCTTCACAAACTCGCGGACCTCGCGCGAAAGCTCGGGGTAGAACGGGGCGAGCATGGGATCGTCGTCGGCGGCGATCAGGATGGTATAGAGTGCCGGCGCCGTGTTGACGCCATTGATCACCAGAGTCTGATCCTCCATGTCGCGAGCGGCCTGCTTGGCAAGCTTCTTAAAGGAGAACGGGGCACGGGTGGCACCGAAGATGCCGGCCACGTGGTCCTCGAAGATGTTCAGGAAGTTCACGAAAGATCACTCTCCGTATAGGTTCTTTGGTATCCGAGCAAATATAGGCATATCCCAACGATTATAGAGGATAGGGTTCCCGCAACTGCCGCCTTGGCGGCGACCGCGGCTGCAAGGCTGGCAATTTCCATATGGTGTGCAAGACAGGATGCCGCTGCGCAGCCGATGCCGGTGACAGCGATGGCGGCGATGGCGGCAAGGTTTGAGCCCTGATCGGCACGCTTGGCATGGGCATTGAGCAGCGCAGATGACGCCGCGGCAGTTGTCGCGACCAGCGCAAAGGCAGCCCAAAGGAGCGGGTCTTCCAGCGCTGCGGCAACGTTGCCGAGCCCCAGCACGCCTCCGGCTGAAAGCGCGACCGTGGCCAGACGGGCAAAAAGCGCGCCCATGCCCGTTGCCGCGGCGGCGCTTGCCGGGCCGAGCCAAAATGACGCGACGCCGGCGGCGACCCCAGCTGCCAGGAAGGTATTGCCGGTCAGACAGCCAAGCGCAAGCGCGCAGGTGAGTGCGGCGCTCGCGGCAGCCTCGGTGCGACCCCAGGCGATCCACCAACCGGACATGGCAGCGGCAAAGATCACCGCGACGGGCAACATCGACAGGATGCCCTGCGCCTGCATGGTGGCGTTGGCCATGAGCACCAAAAAGCCCACAGCCGAGATGGCCGAGCCGATCTGGGGGGCCAGGCCAGCCGCCGCCCCGATCGCGATAGCCGCAATGACCAGGCCGGGAAGCGCCGCGACCCCGGCCGTCTGCATCAGCAAAAAGCTAAAGGTGCCGCACGTTAGCGCCGAGATGGCGTGCATGGTGTAGTCGCGCGCATGGCTCCAGCGCGTGCCCGCCCAGCCGAGCGCGGGGTCGACCTCGATGGCGTCGTCCTCGTAGTACGACGGCTCGATATCGTCGAGCTCCTGCTCGTCATCCGAAAGCTCGCCAACCATTTGCTCCAAGCTGCGACGGCCCTCGCGTACGCTGCCCAGACCGGCAAGGAGCTGGTCGCAAAAAGCCTCGATGCTGTTGGGGCGGTCCTGCGGCATGGGGGAGAGCGCGCTCATGAGCGCGGCCTCGGCTCCCGGGGGAAAGTGTGGTATCAGCTCGCTGGGATAGGTGGCGCCGCCGATGATGCGGTCGAGCGAGTCGGCGGGCGTGGCCGCCATAAAGGGAGCGCTGCCGCACAAGCCCTCATAGATAACGCAGGCAAGGGCAAAGACATCGGCGCGTTCGTCGACCGTGCCGGTCTCGATATCGAGCTGCTCGGGCGGCATGTAGCCGATGGTGCCGCCGCGCGAGCCGCCAAAGCCACCGGCGGACGACAGTCGCGCCATGCCAAAGTCGGTGAGCTTTACATTGCCCGAGTGGTCGATGAGCACGTTGGCGGGCTTAATGTCCAGGTGGAGTACGCCATTGCTATGGGCGAAGGTGAGCGCCTGGCCCAGGGCATCGGCAATGGCCGCGGCCTCGTCAAAGGTGAGCGAGTGGCCGTCCACGCGATGCAAAAACTCGGCCAGCGACATACCGCCGACATACTCCATGACCAGGTAGGCATAGGCGGTGTCATGCGTAAAGTCGATGACCTGCACGATATTGGGATGTTGAAGCATGGCGGCAGTGTGCGCCTCGCGCAGGACATCCATGATGTCGCTGGCGGGCATGCCGGCACCGTTGATAAGGGGGATGCGCTTAATGGCGACGCGGCGGCGCAGGTGCGTGTCGCGGCAAATCTCGATGGAGCCAAAACCGCCGGTCGCAAGTGTCTCGAGCGGCTGGTACCGCTTGAGCAGCTCGCGAGAGCTGGTGCCCTCCAAAGGAACGTCCGGCGAGAACCGGGCGGTATGTTGCGAGAAAAGCGGCATGGCCAACCCTCGTGCGTTTAAAGTTCGTTTGCGAGCGGCGGGCGTGGGGCCGAGCCATTCGCGGTGGCATAGATGCTGCTAGTGTAGCACGCTCGGGCAGATGGCGAGGAAACGGGGATGAGGTGGTCCGATCGACCCGACTCCGTTTCGACGCGTCCGGAAAGCGCATCCCAGTTTTCATCCAAATAATGGGATGCGCTTTCCGATTGGGGTGGGCTGCGGAAACTGCATCCCAGAATATTGGCCTGGAACGGGACGGACTTTCCGAATCGGCGCTCAAAAGGAAACCGCATCCCGCTTTGGGGCGGGGGCTGCGGACAAAAGCCGGACCGTGACCTGGCTCGGATTGGAGTTAGCGTGAATCGTTGATGTTGGCCGGTGTGGGCATGGAGATAGATGAGCGGATCGAGCGATATAATGACATGCTATGGAGGCCATATGCTCTTTTCCCGCCGTTCTGCCACATTTGCCTGCGCCATTGTGCTTATCGTAATGTCGGTCACCCCTTATCACCGGTTTTCATCTTCACTTGGCTTGGCATCAGGTGCAATGACCTGGCTCGTTATCCTTGGCGCATGCCTCGCGGCGTTTGTTCATGGTACTGCGCTATGCAAGGGGGGAATGAGAAGGCCGAGGTATCTCGGTGCCATCGGTGTTTTCCTCGGTGTTATTGCAACGGTTCCCGAATGGGCTGACCTTGCTTTCTATGCTCGCGGAGATTCTATTCCATTCGTGTTTGCGCCTATCTGGCTGTTGCGCGGCGTTTCATGCGCCTCGTGCTTTGCTGGGTCGCTGCTCCTCTCATATGTAATTTGGGATACGGCGGGCTCTCCTTTGACGCAGGGGGCGACGCGGGCTGACGAAAGAGAAACTCGTCATCCGCAGGACGCGATTTTTACAGAAACAATAGCCGTCATGTCTTGTCTGCTGTTCTGCTGTCGAGTTTCATGGAGAGTCATCCCCGAGCCATGGGGAATATCCTCTGCATCGGCCGCACCAATTGGTCTTGCGCTTTTAATTCCGCTAGCCTATTTCGTATTGGCTGCGGTCCCGCTGCTTTGCTGTCCCCGCGCCTTTGGTCGGGGGCAGGGCGACGTGTCTGCCCGTTCTGTGCTCGTGGCAGTTCCTATCGGTCTTATTCCGGCTGTCGAGGTGGCATACTTCGCAAACGATGCCGCGGTCATTGCATTGCTGGCGATGGGGTCCGCTATCGCTGCTGCCTTCGTATGCATGTTGCTAAGGGGGAAACGGGACAACGATTCGGATATCGCCTGCGCGTCCGACCCATTCGATGCGGGGGCGTTTTCCCCCGCCCTGTCGCCTAGAGAAGAGCAGTTTGTTCGACTGCTGCTCAAAGGGAAAACGCCGGCGGAAATTGCCGGGGAGACGGATACGAAGCCATCGACGGTGAGAACAACGCTTCACCGAGCATACGGGAAGGCGTCGGTTGCGGGCTCGCGCGAGCTCGTGGCGTTGTTTGCGGGTGAGGGCGATACTGTAGGGCATGAGCTGCCGCAGCGGCATGCTGACGATATGGTGGCATCAGCTCGAACGCGCCGGCTGTTTCGATACCTGCTCACATTATTTTTTGTCCTCCTTGCGGCTGGCCCCTTGGTAATGGCGGATAGCGATTGGGGGTCCGGTGTTTCGCGGGCTGTCGCCTTTTCCCTCTTAAGCTACGCATTGGGTCTCGGACTGCTTCTGTCGCTACGCTACGCGGGTGGAAAACCGAATCGTGGCGCTGCGCTGGATAGAGCAGGTGAAGCGATTGGGCTCGGAAGCCCGTGCGTGTGGGTGATACTGTCTGCTGTGGAATGGTCTTTTGTCTATATCGCGGCATGGAGGTGCGTACGCGATCCGTTGATGGCTGTGCCGGTCCTGTTTTGCGGCGTGGCGTCTATGGCTTCGCTTGCCGTTGAGCTGCGTCCGTTTAAGGTGCGTGCTCGTACCCGGGCTATCGTGTCGTTGGTGTCAATGGGCATGGTTGCCTTAATCTATGCGGTCGCTAGGGGGCGAATCCACGGGCTTGCGGTGCTGACGGGGATGTTGCTCACGTATAAGGTGCTGCGAAGCTGTCCTCGGTGCAGAATGCTTGGAATATGGATGCTTTGCTTCGGGGCGATGGCTCCTGTTTGGGTTGCCTTGCTCAATATGGTGCAGGATCTGACGGTTTTCGAGCCGTTGTTCCTCGCGTCGTTGCTGGGGCAAAGTTCGGCTGTCAATGTCGTCGTGGCAACGGTGATCGTCTGCTGGTCTGCGCCCATGTTCGTCACGCACATCGCGCTCACCCGCTCGGTTGAGAACGAGAAGGCCGTCTTGGAGTACCGCGCGAACGGGTCCACCGAAACGGCTCGCGTGCGTCAGCTTGCCCTGCTTGCGTCGCGCTCCCTTTCTGATGTTCAGTCGCAAATTTTGCTGATGACGGCAGAAGGCGCAACGACAAAGACCATTGCGGAGGATGTCGGTTACGCTGCATCTACGGTGCAAGCACTGCGGTCTGCATCTTACCGCCAGTTGAAGATCAAGAATAAAGCGGAGCTTGTTTCATTGTTATCGCAGGTAGATAACGTGTAAACGCCTGAGCGATCAACTCAATAGCGGGTGTTTACAGACATCTTTCTCTATTCATGCAAAGGTTGCCGTGCGCCGACGCATCATTAACCGCTTGTGATTAGGGCCGGGTCGAGCGTTGCTGCTCGGCCTGGCCAATAGGAGGGTGATGTCGCTTGAATGGAAATCTATTACGGCACGAGTTATCCAAGATATTTGGCAATTCTATATTTGCGTTGACCCTTATGGTTGCAACTGCAATTTCGATGGCGGCTGCCATTGAGGCATGGTGGACGCTCGAGACTGAGCGCAAGCAGCTGTTATCGCTTGGCTATGGCGTTGGTTTGCAAGCCCAGGCATACCTCGGCCAAACGCGTGAAAGTAGCTTTGGTAACTGGATCGTTGTGAGTGCAAATGCACCGCTATCGGCATCAGTGTTTTTCTATGCGCTGCCGTTGCTTGCCATGCTGGCCGGGTCGTGGTCATGCCTGTCCGAGCGTTTGAGCGGTTACGAGGCGCAGATCTGCACACGTGTTTCTAGAAATGCATACGTGAACGTGAAGATGCTGTCTGCTTTTCTCTCTGCGTTTGCGGTCACGGCTATTCCGCTACTCGTGAACTTCCTGATTGTCTCAATGCTGTTTCCAGCGTATCTCCCCCGGGTCGATGAATCGACTTACGTCGGGCTCTATCTGCATAGCTATTTTTCTGGTCTGTTTTATTCCCGGCCTCTGTTATATGTGCTGGTTTATACACTGTTCGATGCGGTGACGCTGGGGGCTCTATCCATGGCCGTGACTGGTCTGTCGGTTGTGTTTCGCAGCAGAATCAAGGCGATGGTCGTTCCATATCTGATTATGGTTGCATGGCACTTTGTTAACGATTGGATTTTTAGCGTCCTTTCATGCGTCGGCTTTAACTGCAACATTCTTAACAGCATCAGGTCGGAATCACTAAATAACTGGCCCGACATTCGAGCAGGGTTTGCAGAAATCATTTTGCTGTTCGTCTTTTCTTTGATTTCCGCGAGATTCTTAAAAAGACGCGAGGTGGTCTGATGCTGTTTAGGCTGGTCGCCGCGGACCTGAGGACCGTTTTGAAGAAGAACATCATCACTTTTATTGCAATTGCGGCAGTGACCGTTGCGAACTTGGTGTACGCCTACGGATTGTCTTCTGTGTATGGGGTTAGAACGGATACCTTGGGGTTTGCGGATAATCTTGCGCTCGTGTTTGCCGGATCTGCTCCGTTTGAGCCTAGGCCCGGGGTCATGTTTGTGCCTCCGCTAGGATGGCTATTTCTCATTCTGCTTATTCTCTATACAACACTCGACTATCCGACCGAATCGTTGCACGGGTTTGGTTTGCAAGCGCTTGTTCGATGCCGGGCAAGAACCCTTTGGTGGGTCTCGCGTTTTATCTTGGTGGCGGCAGTAACGGCATTTTCACTGCTCGTGGTGGTTTGCTCTGTTGTGATTTGGAGCTTGGTGGTGAGCTCCTCGTTCAGCGCGGTCATTCATGGTGAGTCGCTTCAGCTGGCTAATTTGGCGCCGTGGTTTCTCAAAGCTGCCGAGGCGGATGCGCTGCCGTTTTTCGTAGGACTCTTTTTTGCTTTCGAGGCGCTTGCGTTTGCGCAGGCAGTGATTGGCTTTGTACTTGGGCCGTCGGTCTCGTTTGTGGTTTTAACGAGCTACCTGATCTGCTCGGCATATGCGCGACATTGGGCGCTATTGGGTAACGCCTTGATGCTGTTGCGCTGGGGCGGAATTGTCAAAGAGGGAATCGCGGCGGGCTCGAGTGTCTTGTCATCAATTGGGCTTATGTCGTTATGCCTATCGTTGGGTGGACTGTGGTTTCGAAGGGCCGACCTTATAGAAAAGGGGGACAAGATATGAGTGTGATCGTAAGGGGCGTATCGAAGCGCATGGGTAAAAACGATGTCCTGCGCAACGTGTCCATCGAGGTTGACCCTGGGACTGTGGTCGGGCTTCAGGGGATAAACGGTTCGGGTAAGACCATGCTCATGCGAGCGGTTTGCGGGTTGATCAAGCCTACCGAAGGCGAAATCTCTATCGATGGCCAAAGGCTTGGGGCGGACATCTCGTTCCCGCCGAGTCTGGGGATGTTGATCGAGGCGCCTTCCTTTTTGGGATATCTGTCTGGCTACGACAATCTGAAGCTCATCGCTCAGATCAAGGGCGTTGCCACCCCCGAGGACATTCGCTCTGCCCTGCGGCTCGTGGGACTCGATGCAGACGAAAAAAAGAAGTTCCGAGCATACTCGCTTGGGATGAAGCAACGTCTGGGGATAGCTGCGGCAATTATGGAAAAGCCGAAGCTACTTGTTCTCGATGAGCCAACGAATGCCCTCGACGAAGCGGGCGTTGAAATGCTCAAGCGCGTTGTGGCGATGGCGGCATCAACGGGTCGTGAGGTCCTTCTGTCCAGCCATGACGGAGAGGTGCTCGAGGAGCTGGCCGATCGGGTTTACTGCATGCGCGACGGTGCCGTTGTGAAAGTTCGGGAAAGGTCGTGAGCGCGATGAAGAAGACCCTGTGGACAAGAAGGGCGGTGCTTGCGCTTTTCGGCTGTGCTGCCACTGGCCTTGCGGGCATGAGGGTGAGCGTCGTTAACGGGAACCGGACGGTCATTCCTGAGAAATATTATGCGGAGGGCGAATGGCTCTCGATGGATGGGGCGTTTCTGGGGTCGAAGGATGTGGCGACTGATGGGTATTCGTTTTGCATAGACGGGGCAGAGCTGCTCACGCCGCGCGAGTATCTCAAGCGTGCGCATGATGATTATTCAAAATATGGCAGTGTGGATACGAAAACGAGACTGAAGGATGCCGACATCACGTGCGTTATCGCCGTAAAGATGCGTGTCAGAAATAGGGATAATATCGACGGTGGAATCAAAGCGTATGTTTGGCATCTGGTTCCGGAGTCTGCGCCAAACTATGACTTTGTGGTCAATACCGATCTGATAACGCAGGCAATGCCGGTCCTTGGCGGCTCTGCTGCGTTTGCTGTACAGGTTGGGGCGGAGAACGAGTTGCTCGTCCCATTTATGATGCAGAACACCAACGACTATTTCGAAGGTTACGAGACTGTCCGTTTTGAGAAGGCTTTTCCCGAGACTTATACGATGAAGATGACCGATCTGCCGGAGCGGAGGCTCTTAAGGTTTGAAGTGAAATAGCTCGAGAGCAAGGCAAAACGGGTCCATTGGCGGTACGCGCGCCCGATTCCAGGCGCCCCGGCCCGGAATCGGGCGCGGGACGAGGCGCCTTCGGTGTCGGCCGGCCTACCGCTTCTTCTTGCTCTTCTTCTGCTTGCGCTGCTTGCCCTTGGTCTCCTGGGGCTTGTCGCCCTGTTTTGCTTCGGCAGCGGCCTTTTCTGCCTTCATCTTCTTGCGTTTGGTCTCGATGCGGAGTTTTTTGTTGATGCGCGCCTTGAGGAAGGGGCCAAACTGCTCGGCATCGCCGCGAACAAAGGTGTCCTTGGGGATCGTCACGCCCTGGTCGGCGAACATGGCCACAAAGATGCGCTCGCCGTCGAGCACGTGGTCGAGCTTCTCAAACGGGAAGAACTGCGACTTGCCGCTCTTGCCCCAGACCATCAGGCCGTCCTCGTTGGCGGCGACGCGGCGGTAGCGGCCGCCCATGGACTCGTCGGCCTCGACGGCATCGATAAAGTCGCGGGCGAGCGTGTGGTGGAGGTTCTTGCTCCACCAGGCCAAAAAGGCGCCGAACACGATCAGCACGACGCCGAACTTGATCCAGCTGCCGCCGGCCACCAGCATGCCGATGCCGATGAGCACGGCAATCGCGGCGGCGACGTACAGGGAGCCACGGCGCCTGGGCGAGGCGACCAGGCGGGCGAAGTCGGTGACGAGGTCGTTTTCGTACTGATACTCGTTGAGGTACAGAATGCCGTCATCGGCCGCGGCCTGCGCCTCGAGCGCGACCTCGACCTGGTCGGCTGCTTCGGAGGGAATGAGGTTGCTCTCTGCGTCTGCCATGCTCTTTGGACTCCTATCGCGGCGGGCTCGCCGTACGGGTTATTATGGAATGCAGTATGCCGTGCGACCGCATGGCCGCCGCGGCAACAAGACTCAGTATACCCGGGGGAGCACCCATGGAATCGTTGTACCGAAAGTATCGCCCGCTCACCTTCGACTCCGTGGTGGGCCAGCAGCATATCGTCTCGACGCTCGAGCACGCCATCACCGAGGGGCGCCTGTCCCACGCCTACCTGTTCTGCGGACCGCGCGGCACGGGCAAGACCACCATGGCGCGCATTCTGGCCAAGGCGCTGCTGTGCCGCAATGCCGAGGCGGCGCGCGCCGAGGGTGCAAGCGGCTGCATGCCCGACGGTACTTGCGAGGAGTGCGAACTCATTGCCGAGGGCAACCACCCCGATGTCTACGAGCTCGATGCCGCAAGCCGTACCGGCGTGGACAATGTGCGCGAGGAAATCATCAACTCCGTCAACTTTGCCCCGGTGCGCGGCAAGTACAAGATCTATATCATCGACGAGGTCCACATGCTCACGACGGCGGCGTTCAACGCGCTGCTCAAGACGCTTGAGGAGCCGCCGGCGCACGTGATCTTTGTACTGTGCACCACCGATCCGCAAAAGATTCTGGAGACCATCCTCTCGCGCTGTCAGCGTTTCGATTTCCATCGCATCGGCAACGAGGATATTGAGCATCGCTTGGCATACGTGTGCGAGCAGGAGGGCTTCGATTACGACGACGAGGCGCTGGCCATCGTGGCGCGCCATGCCAAGGGCGGCATGCGCGACGCGTTGTCCACGCTGGAGCAGCTGAGCGTCTTTGGCAACGGTTCTGTGCATGCGGACGACGCCCGCTCGCTTTTAGGCGAGGTTTCGGACCAGATTCTGGGCGAGTTTTCCCGCGCCATTGCCGATCGCGATGTTGCCGAGCTCTATGGACTGATTCGTGCGCAGGTCGAGGAAGGAAACGATCTGCTGGAGCTGACGCGCGACCTGGTGGCGCATGTGCGTGACGTGTACGTTGCCTGCGTTGCCGGTGCCCGTGCCGAGCTGTTTGAGGGCGGCTCCGAGCAGGCCGAGGCGCTTGCTGCCGAGGCCGCTGCCTTTGGCGAGCATCCTGCCGACCGCCTGGCCCGTGTGCTGACAGTGCTCGACGATGCCGCGCTGGAGATGAGGGGCGCGAGCGACGTGCGCCTGGTGCTCGAGATTGCCTGCACGCGTCTGGCACGTCCCGAGGCCGATTTGACGATTGAAGCTTTGGCTGAGCGCGTAGCTCGCTTGGAGGCCATGGTTGCCAACGCCGCCGTTCCGGCGAGCGTGGCTGCTGCTCAGGCCGCCGCGCCTGCAGCATCCGTACCCGCTGCTGCCCAGCAGCCGACTCTAATTTCGGGCGTCCGTGCTGCTGCTCCGGCGGCATCCGCTGCCCCTGCTGCTACGTCCGCGCGCCAGGGCGGTATGCCTTGGGACCGTGGTGCTGCTGTTCCGGCTGCTCAGCCTGCGCCCGTGTCAGCTTCCAAGCTTGCAGCGCCTGCACCTCAGTCTGCGCCGGCTCCGACGCCTCAGCCCGTTGCGGCCCCCGCGCCTGCCACCGCTCCGGCACCTAAGCCCCAGCCCAACACTGCCGCTCAGGTTGCTGCCGCCGGCGCTGCCGAGACCCCCGCGGTCGGGGACGCCGGCGAGCTCCAGCGCAAATGGGCCGAGGTTGTCGAGCGTGTCAAGGCGCGTCAGGCTTCCTACGCAGGGCTTTTGCTCAACGCTCGCGCCACGGCCGACGACGGCTCCAAGCTCACGGTCTCGTTCCCCGCGGGTTCGACTTTTGCCATTAAGATGCTCGGTCGCGCCGATACGCAGTCGGTGGTCCTGCCGACGGTTTGCGCGGTCTTCGGTCGTCGTACCGTCGACTATGTCCTGGATGGGGGTGGCACGCCGGCTCCTCAACATGAGGAGCATTCTCCATCTGCACGGGCTGCGGTATCTGCGGACCCGCAACCCGTGTCCTCGGCGGCCCCTGCATCCTCGAGCGCCAGCGCGACGCAGCCAAAAGCAGCACCGATAGCGGCGCCGACCCCGTCGGCGCCTAAGCCCGTCATGGCCAAACCGGCTGCTCCGACACCCGCGCCCAAGCCTGCCTCGCCCGCGCCCAAGTCGTCTGACCTGGGCAAAGCCCCCTGGCTGCGCTCCGACAACCCCGCCGGCGCTCCTGCCACGGGCAAGCTCCCGACCGAGCCCGCGCCCCGAGCGCCCGAGCGTGCGTCCGCTCCCAAGGCTCAGCCCGCCGCGCCGTCTGCGCCATGGGAATCCGAGCAGGTTCCCTACGACGATGCCATGGTTGGCGGTTTTGTTGCCGATGCTGGTGGGGACGATCTGCCTCCGTTCGACGTGCCGGGTGCGGCGTCCGCGCCCAAGTCCGCTGCAACTGCCCCCAAAGAGGAGGACGCTCCTGCAGCTCCCTGGGAGTCCAACTCCGGTGCGGGCGGCCCCTTCGGCCATCAGGGTGCAGCCCCGAGCATCCCGCAGACCGAGGACGAGGCCAAAGCCCTCATCCGCAGCGTCTTCGGCCAGTCCACCATCTTCAAGCCGGTGGAGTAGCTGCGCAGGCGGGTATACTGCTCAAGAAGAGAACCCCTTGCCCGGGCGCATCTGTATTTCGGACATGTGCAACGTGGTGCCGCGTATATCGCATTCGAGCAGACAGGCGCGTGACGGTCGGCCTAGGATGCTGAGGTCGATACGATACGTCGCATGGCTGTCCGTGTACTCGACTTGCTCGGCGTTGACGGTTGCTCCGATTGTAAATAAAGAGCCCAGTTCGGCATCGACAATCTTGGAGTCCTTTATCTTGACCTTGAACTCTTGGTAGAGGGACGGGCTGTTGTAGTAAATGGTTCGGGTTCCGTCGGTGCATTCATCGGTCGTCTCCCATTTGACGACGGGCTGGTCCGAGCTGGCTATCAGCAGTTCTGCTCCAAAAGCTATGGCATGGGTGATGATAACCAGTAATACCCAGACGACAAAGAGATAGAGAACCACATATGCAACGGGGTGTTTTGAGCGGATGTTTTGGAGTACGGCTGGGACATTCACGAGGGCACCTCCAAATCGTCATCTATGACAATCAAATTATACCCAGCCGCCATGCGTGCCGCCTCGAGCAGCGGCTCGGCATTTTGCCATGTAGCCTTGTAGCCCTACGCATAAACTGCCTGGTTCCAGCTCTGCTAGATGTAGCTTGAGATAATTATGCAACCTTGCATAATTCGACCTTGCATAATCTTGGGCGTGCGTCACGCTCAAGGACATGTATATCGACTGAGGTAGCGTGTCCGCCCCGCTTGCTTGCCCCGCGCCGTGGTACGATTTTTGAGTTTGAAAGTCCCGTCGCGCTCCGGCTGCCCTTGCAGCTTGTCGCGCGGCCGCACGTAAAGGAGCCATCATGGCCGGTATGAACATGCAGCAAATGATGAAGCAGGCTCGCAAGATGCAGGAGCAGCTTGCCGCCGCGCAGGAAAACCTTAAGTCCCAGACCGTCGACGCCTCTGCCGGCGGCGGCATGGTCAAGGTGACCGTTAACGGCGAGATGGAGCTCGTCAACCTCACCATCGACCCCGATGCCCTCGATCCCGAGGACGTCGATATGCTGCAGGACATGATCATGGCTGCCGTCAACGAGGCCGTCCGCGGTGTCAACGAGCTCGCCAACAAGCAGATGGGCGCCATCACCGGCGGCCTCAACATCCCGGGCATGCCGTTCTAAGACACGCATATATATGAGTGCCAACCATAGTCTGCAAAAATTGCTCGATGAGCTGGGCCGTCTGCCGGGCATTGGTCCCAAGTCGGCCCAGCGCATCGCCTATTACCTGCTCGAGGCCGATGCCGAGGAGGCGCGCCGCCTGGCCGAGGCTATCCTGGAGGTTAAGCAGGAGGTTCACTTTTGCAGCCGCTGCTTTAACTACGCCACGGCCGACGAGTGCTCCATCTGCCAGGATTCGATGCGCGATACCACTCGCATTTGCGTGGTGGGCGAGCCGCGCGATGTCCAGGCGATTGAGCGCACGGGCAGCTACCACGGTCTCTACCACGTATTGGGCGGCGTGATCAGTCCCATGGACAAGATTGGTCCCGAGCAGTTGCACATTCGTGAGCTGCTGGCACGCTTGGGCCACGAGGACATCCACGAGGTCATCATCGCCACCAACCCCAATATCGAGGGCGAGACCACGGCGAGCTACCTGGCCCGCACTATCAAGCCGCTGGGCGTTGAGGTATCGCGTCTGGCGAGCGGCCTTCCCGTGGGCGGCGACCTGGAGTATGCCGACGAGCTTACGCTTGGGCGCGCCATCGAGGCCCGTCGCACGATTTAGGTGGCGAGCCTGCTCCTGCCGTATGTCTTCATCGCGACGCACGGGGTAGCCATAATTTCCCCGTGCGACTGTAAGTTTGTTGTGCAACAAAGATGCTTTGTATCCGCTTATCGCATGGATGCTTCCACTCGCATCCTTAATTTGCCCATTCGTTGCGCAACCTTTTGGGTTCGCTGATACACTCAAATATGGATTCGAATGAATGCGCCGCTCCCGAGCGGCGTGTTTTTGTTGGAGGAGAACGCATGCGGCCCGGTGGCACTCAGACAAAGCGCGGCGCCGCGGTGCGCATGCGACGCCGACTGGGCTTGGCGCCGCGGGCGTACGCACTGCTGTCTTGCTCGCTGGTGCTGGTCATAGCTGGCGTTTCTGCCTATGGCATGACCGTGCCGTCCATGATGCAGGCACATGCCGCACGCGAACCGCGCGTGGGGCATGAGGTCAAAAGTGACCTGGGGACCACGACTGGATATGCTTGGGCAAGTGTGGTCGCGCATATTGTGTTTGGCACCGGCGACGCGGACGGCGCCGAGGCCCCGGACAACGAAGTCACGCTTGCCAATGGCAAAACCATCGTGCTCACCAACACCAAGATCATCGATCGGTTGTCCAACAATAGCGTGGCGGCAACGGTGAATAAGGTCGAGCAGCAGAAGGAGCAGGACGCCCAGCAGTCCGGAAAGCCCGGTAGCTCGGATACTTCTGGCTCCGGCTCGGATTCGTCGAGTTCGGGCGGTGGCTCTGGGTCGGGTTCCTCTGCCGGAGGGTCTGGAAACGGCGGCTCGACGGGCGGCAACACTGACAACGATGCAAACTCCGGTGGCCTTTCCGCTGCTGAGGAAGAGAGCATTCACAGCTGGCTTGTGACCAAGTACAACATGCTCGACGGCTATGTTTCTCGTGCCAATGACGTGGTCTCGACCTATAACTCTACGGGAGATCCCAGGCCGTGCGACAGCCTGGTCGGGGAGATGTTTGTCATTCGAGCCGAGTTCGGTCGTCAGACATTCTCGCCCCGGTCAAAGTGGTATCAGCAGTATGCCAATCTGTGGGGCTGTTACACCAACCTATGTCAATGGGTCGGCCATTACGGCGATGATGACGTCGCGCTCGGTAACTTCAACAATAACGTGGCGGCGCTTGCCCTATGATGACCGATCTTGCATCCACCACACCACAATCGCTCGGTCGCGATCCCATGGTCGGCCTGCGCCTGGCGCGTGTCGACGGGTTTGAGCCGGCCATTGCGCTCGGTCAGGACGAACTGCCTGCCTATCTGCGTCGTTTTACGATACTGTTTGCCGACGATGCCACCATGCGCCGTGGCGGTATCGGCCGCGTGACGCGTGCCGTCAACGCCCAAGGCGAGGCCGTGGCACTCAAGCAGCTCATCTTGCCAACGTGCGATGAGTTTGACGATGCCGCCGCCCATGAGGCGCTGGTCGCCAAGTTCAAGGCGGCGTTTCGCGAGGAATATGAATGCCACCGCGCCCTTTCGGGCCTTAAGGGCTTTCCCCGCCTCTATGGCTGGGGCGAGGTCGACGGTGTGCCTGCAATTGTCATGGAATGGGTCGAGGGCGAGACGCTTGCCCGCTTGCGTTCGCGACTCGCCGTGGACGATGCCGGACGCCTGTCGCCGCTTGTGGCGGCGCGTCTGGGTCGCGACCTGTTCGATCTGCTCTGCCGTATGAGCCTGGTGGGCGAGGGCTTTGTCCATCGCGATATCTCGCCCGCTAATATTATGGTGCGCACGGCGCGTCTACCGCTTGACCGGCAGCTTGCCGAGGGCACCTTTGACCTGTGCCTGATCGACTTTGGCTCGTCGCTGGCGCTCGAGCCTGCGTCGGCCGTGGCCGGTACCGGCGGCAAGGCGTCGTTTACGGAGCGTTATGCCACGCTGCGTCGCGCGACGGTTGCCTATGCCCCGCCCGAGATGCTCACCGACGATATTCCCGACCTGCGCGCTTTGCGTATGTCGCCGGCGATCGACGTCTACGCCGCGGCAAGCACGGTTTACGAGCTCATTGCCGGCGTCGCGCCATACGAAGCCGCGCCGAGCACTTCGGGCACCTCGGGTTCGCGCAAAAAGACGCGCGACATCGCCAGCCCCTACCGTCTCAAGATGGACACGCGGCCCGACTATCCCATTGGTGCCCATGCGCCCGGTTGTGATTTGACTCAGCTGCTTCGTCGTGAGCCCGATGTGGCGCTCGCCGCGGCCGAGCAGGCCCAGCAGCTAGGGCTTGAGCCGGATTCCGAAGAGCTACGCGATGCGCTGGCGTTTGTCGATGCCCAGCTGTTCGACGTGGTGATGGCCTGTCTGTCCAGCCATCAAAAAGATCGTCCCGAGCCGGCGGCGGTCGAGGCGGCGCTCTCGGCGTTTTGTGACCACTATGCGCAAAATGTCGGTCGTTCGCTCCGCGGCGAGCCGCTCACGCCGTGCCCCATGGATGCGTCTGGCCGCGCGGTTCGTCGCGCGCTGATGGTCGGCGCGACGGTCGTCTGCGGCGTTGTTTGGGCTGTGGTCGTGGTCTCGGCCGCGCTGCTGGCGTCGGGCGCTCGCGTGACGGCGACTTTGGGATCGCTCGTGTGGTCTGGGTCGCTACCGGGTATTATTGCCGCACTGGCGTTGGCGCTGCCAGGCATAGCCGGCGTTGCCGCGGGGGCACTTGCGCGCGATCGGCGCTCGGGGTTCCTGCAGGGTGTGCTTGCGCTTTCTGCCTGCGAGGTTCCGGTGCTAGTTGTGGCTGCATGTAGCGTATTTTCCCAACGCGCCGTGATGGGCGGCCTTGTTGCCGCTCTGGTTGCAACCTATACGCTTACGTGGTTTTTGCTTGCGATGGGCTTTGCCTTTGAACTTCCCGTTTCGGCACCGCGACGCACAAAAGCCCAGATGGCGACTCCGCTTGCCGGTGGAGCCGCAGCTGCCCGTACTTTTGGCGGACCTGTCGAAGTATCGTCCGATTCTATTTCTACGACCAAGGAGGCCTAGGTCATGGCATCTCAAGTTGAGCTCACCCCATGCGGGGCCATGTTTGACATCTTTAAGCGCGCGGCGCATCTGAGCCATATCGAGCTGTGCGGCTTGGTGCTTTCGTCCCGTCCGCTCGCCGACGGCCGCAGCCCGCAGAGCCGAGCCGCCGATCGCTCTTGGGTTTCCCGCTTTATCGTTCGCGCGCCGGTCGGCACGCTTCAGCAGCGCTACTTTGCCGAATACGGTACCTCGGCTGCGCGTATTATGTCGCAACTGGCCCTGCGCCAGCGCAACCCCATGGACTCCACGGCTGTGATCAATATGGTGTGCGGTCCTGCAGGTGAACCGATGGTACGCGCGCTCGAAGAGTGCCACCAGGACACGAATCTCTATCGCAACGCGCTCGATCGCCTGTCCCAGGCGGCGGAACTCATGCCCGCCGAGCGCGCCGAGGCCGTGCTGGTGCTGTTTGTCGCCGTCGGTTGTTCGGCGGATGTGCGGTCCTCGGTGAACTATGCCATCGACTACGCGAACGCGACCTGCGGCGGAGGCACATCCACGCCGCGTTCGCTTGGCATGTCGCTGACTGCGGGCGAACGCGAACCCGCCCCGGCGCACCCTTTGGGCTTGCTGCGCGTGCAAAACAGTTTTGTCGTGAGCGCCCCGCGCTGGATTCAGCCGAGTGAGCAGGGTGTTGAGATTGGCGCGCTGGCCACTGGTGAGGGCGATATTACCGACGTCGGCGACGATGTCTCGGCCCGCCATGCCCATATCTGGTGCGATGCTCAAAATATCTGGCACGTCGAGGACTTGTCGTCCACCAACGGAACCGTGGTGGTAAACGGGGCCACGCGCGTTTGCATTCAGGTCGAGCCCGGCCGTTCCGCCCAGCTCAATCCCGGCGACGAGCTCAAGCTCGGCGAATCCACTACCTATGCCATCCTCTTCGGTGCCCTCTAGCCGGCAGTTAAGGACGTTCCTTTTCTGCCGGCACTTGGGGACACTCCTCGGCGCGCCAGAGCCGGTCGCCTGGGGATGGAGAGGCCATTTTGGCCCTTGGCGGTCAGTCGGGGCGAAACTAGAAGATCTTTCCGATTCGCGGCTGTTCATGCTTGTAGAGCATCTAAAACAATAGGATGTTATTCTGGAATATGCCGGGTGCGTGAACTTGCCTGTCTTAGCCTTAATAAGGTATAGGGGAGTTTGGCTCAGGGGTTCCGTGTTGTTCTTCAGCGCAGTATTGTGGGACAGATTTGCTGAGATTGGCGCCTTACACCGCAGAGCGCACGGAAGGCTCTCGATTTGTGTTCTGGCCCCAGAATACAGGGCCTGATACTTACCAACTGTGGCATGGATGTAACATCTGTAGAAATCAACCCTTTTGTTGTCGACCTTTGTAAGAAAAACACTGCCATCAACTCTTTGGATGACGAAACTAGGGTGCTTGAGGGGAGCCTTTACTCCCCTCTGAGAGATGACTCATGTTTTTCGCTTGTCGTTGTGAATCCTCCGTTACTGCCGATTCCGGATGAGATTCCTTATCCCTTCGTTTGAGATGGAGGACAATCGGGTCTGGATAAAACACTTCGTATTCTTAAGGGTGGCGATACGCATTTAGAGAAAAACGGTAAATACTGCTAATAGGGGTGACGACGATGGTGCGGGGGCGACCCGCGATGCTCTCATCAATACGTCGGATACTTGGGAAATCAGGTCTAGATGCATGTATGATGATGCTGTGTGGCTATTCAATTAATCCGCGTTCCGAATGGGTGCAGGGTATAGCTGCGACATCGTATGCTTTTGACCCGGCGCGATACTCAGATATTTCTGAGGCGGTTGACGAAGTTTATACGCACTATGCCGCGCAAGGCGTTTCGGAAGTTTGCACATCTACGTTACGGGCTTAGGTTTCTTCAAGCGAGCAGGCCGGTTGCGTTATTTCGAGCGATTTTTCTAGTCTAGACGACAAAAGGCAAAGGATTTGATGGGTATAAAACGCGGACGTTTGTGGGCGGATGCTCAAATCTATTGTGGCAATCGGGCGGTTGAAAAAGATATTTCAACCGCCCGATTGCCAGGTTCGTCGGAGGAGATGTCCGATTCCGACTCTCTTGTAGGAAGAGCTTGAGATCGTATTGGCCCAAGGCAATCTTAAAGCAGTCTCATTGGCAAATCTTCGCTCCTGTTGTGTTGAGGTGTAAGGTATCAGTGATTGATGTTTTGTGGCGGGTAGATTGGGGCCTTCCTTGATTCGATGCGTTCTCTCGAGGTTCATCAGAGCAAAAGGGGCTTTCGTCTTCATTGCTATCACGGTGATTGGAACCGCTCTCTCCTATGCCATGCCATACGTGAACGGGAAATTCTTAGATTTTCTTCTCGGTAACCGCAGCGAAAGAGACGCCGTACTCTTCGCGCTCCTGGTTGCGTCAATAGGAGTTTTCTCCACCCTCTTTACTTATTTTGCAGGAACACTTTCCATTCGCATAACCACGGGACTTTCCTTTGATCTTCTCAGGGAGGCCGTCTTGCGTTTTGAAAGAGACGATTACTTGGTGAGTCGGACCATCGATCCAGCCTATACAACGCAACGGATTATTTCCGACTCTAGCGTGGTCTCATCCTTCGTTTTGGCGAATTTTATCAGTGCGCCGCTGTCCATTGTAGCCATTCCCATCGTATTGCTTATCATATGGTCAATTGATTCAACTCTCGCGGTGTTTTCCATCATTCTCCTCATCGTGTATTTCTGTGTAATTACTGGGTTGAGGAAACTTTTGTATAGGGTCACGTATGAGAAGAAAGAGGCGGACAGCGCCTTTTACGCCGCAATTGCATCGCAGCTTAATCAGATTCTCAACATTCAACTGACATCTTCGTACGGCAAGAGCGAACAAGCGCTCGACGCTGGGTTTAAGAGCTATTTTCCCAAAGTTTTGCGCTCCGGAAAGCTATCATATTCTCTGACATCGCTCGATGGTCTTTTCGCAGCGTTGTTTCAAGCGGTGATACTTGTTGTTTCCGGAGTACGAATCATTAACGGAACTATGTCAATAGGCGAGTACACTATCATCGGTACATACTTCGCGGTTCTCTTTAAGACTTTGAAAAGTATGATGTCATTGTTCAAATCCTATCAAGATGCCAAAGCATCATGGGATAGGACGGCTATCGCGACGAGAGAAAAGGAGAGATCGGGGTGGAATCGGACCGATTTAGCTAAACTCGATGAAATAAATGACATCTCGGTATCTGATTTGGAATTCTCGGTTGCCCTTCCAGACGGATCTGTCCGAGAGGTCCTCGGCGGGTTTTCTTTCAAGTTTTCCGGTCCTGGTACATATTGCATAGTTGGGGAAAACGGAAGAGGCAAGACGTCACTTCTTTACTTGATGCTCGGGCTATACTCATCGAAAGGCAAAGTAAAATACAACGGCGTGCCAATCGAAGAATGCGACTTGGATTACATACGTGCGAGAGAGATATCGTGCTGCCCACAGTCGTGCTTCGCGCCGGACGAAACGGTGAAAGAGCTGTTAGAGTATTTCGACACGCCCTTTTCTTCCTATCACCGGGGTGTAGATGGCCTACTTTCGCTGGAAAACAGCGTGAAGGAGTTGCTCGGGAAACGTTGCTCCGCGCTTTCGGGCGGTGAGCTGCGCCGAGTGTACTTATGGTCGGCGATTTCACGCAAGTCGTCAGTTTTGGTACTCGACGAGCCCACGACTGGGTTAGACGCTGTAAGCCGCGCCGAGCTTGCGGCCTATGTTAAGCGCAACAAGCAAAGCCAGCTGATCATCATTGTCTCTCACGATGACGAGATGGTCGGCGCGGTAGAAGGGGTAGTGGATTTAGGCAGCATGTACCGGGGTAAATGCTGACAAGTGTAGTGCTACCCAACTGACAGAGATAACAAAAAAGCGATGCAGATGCACGTAGCATTCAGTCGGTTCGGACTCGGTGCCTTCACGCCATCGCAACGCTTTCAGATATAGTTCTCATTCTCTTACTAAAGGAAACTTTAGTCTACGTTGTCTTGTCGAGACAGAGGTGAAGCGAAGTGTTGTCGCGACGTATCTTATTCCAGGTGGCTCAGTATCATCGTGAGAATCACACCAAAGTGTACTTACAATTCTCGTGTCCCACGGACAACATGAGCTGAGCATTGAGGTTCCACCCTTTGCTGCAACTACACGGGGTTGGACGGCAATGAATATGCCGGGCCGCATGCCACGCGCAGCGGGGGTCCATGCCCCAGTATGTTGCCTACAGCAGCCTCGATGTCCACGCACACATCATCTCTGCCTTCGTGTTCAATCCGTTTGCCGGAGAGTGCGAGGGTTACAAGGCCGTAGAATACGAGCCGAACAAATGAAATGCGGTATCGACGCATAGGATTAAACTGACGATTGCTTTGCACCGAAAATACGCCCGGAAAGCCGCTATGGGTGGCGGCCCGGGTTAAATTGAGAGGCCCGTCCGATCACTTTCATGTGACGAACGGTCGGGCTTCTTATTCCACTTGCCAATGCTCGGCTCATATTGGAAGAAAGCTACGCTAATGTTTGCGTGATACTCCTATTTTTTCCGAAGAAAGAATCGGATAATGAAGAATAACAATAAAAAAGGTACCAGATATAAAGCAAGTACAAAGGTTAATCCAACGAGACCTTGCAATAATGGCATAACTCCTCCCAGACACGAGATTTTGGTATTTGTCCCCATCTTATTTTGAATTGGACCAAATAGTTCCTAGACACAAAAACTACTCGTCAACTGGATCGCACCAATCTGCTGGCAAAACACAGCTTGATTCTTTATCGACATAGCACCAATCCGCAACAGGGCACTCGGCGATGTCGTAAAAATTGCATATATCAACTCCAAGACAACAAGGCTCAACGGGAGTATGTTCATTTGAACCAACAGGATGGATATGCTTCATAACAGCTCCTCACCTTAATCCAATTAGAGACTACGTTTGATCAATGCCACAGTGATCTACAACGCAGATGCTGCCGCCATCCATGTCATAGTCGCAGTAATCGTATGCACCACAGCCATCTGCTTTATCATAAACAGTACAGATGTCAGTAATGCCCAAGAGGCAGTCAAAAGACATCGGCTTCACGCCTGCCTCGTCGCCACTTCCTGGATTAATCGGATGAATATGCTTCACGACTACCTCCCTTTGAGTGCAGAAAAACCTCAATATTGTGTATAACAAACCAAGATGTCTAGTTCACCATATTTCTAGAATGGTTTCGGCGAACGTAGCAATAAGCTTCGCAGACGGTAATCAGAAGAACGAACACCTCCACAATGGTGACAGCAATGCGCTGAACCGCTTATTCCGATACAGTAGCTTCTCGTTGATTTTTCTCCTGCGAAGATGAGTGGCGGGAAATAAGGTCAAAAGCCATCTCGTAGCACATTTTTCTATATTCACATGATGCAGGGTGTAGACTCTTGGGCAAGTAGCCGTGCTCGTCTGCAGCCTCCCAGCTACAGCCCCCACCACAGAAAGACCGAGCCCAACAGTCCGTACAGTCAATTCTTTTTTCGACACCCTGACTCCAGTTTTCAATATACCTAGTTTCGTCAATTCCGGTGACGATGTTGCCCATTTTGAATCGCATCATCCCGACAAACCTGTGACAGGGGTATACGTCCCCTTCGGGAGTCACGGAAATAAAACGCCTGCCAGCCCCGCATCCGACAAAGGCGATCCTGTTGCTCATAATCAAATCAACTGCAGTTTTCAATGTTCTAAACAAGGGCTTTTCCCCTTGATCAATCTGTTTGAGATATTGATCCGCCAAATCTATTAGGCCCGCCCTGATTTTGTTTAATGAGTGTTCGTCGAGTTTGATATTCTCATCGAATGAGCTCACGGGCGAGAAGTAAATCCTTCTGAAGCCCATCTCTTTAAACTGAAGATAGTCTTCAACAAGGTTACAGTTATTATTTGTTAAGGTCGCTCTTGCGCCGAAGGGGAACGACTCGGAAAAACGACGAACGTTTTTGTCGATATCGGAGAAAGAGCCGCCTCCCGTCTTGTACGGGCGCGATGCATCGTGCTTGCATCCTGTACCATCGAGACTAATCAGAACAGAAAACCCGTGCTCCTTGAAAGAATTCACAGCAGTGTCATTCAAAAGCGTTCCGTTGGTCGTAATAGAATAGGTAAAGTTTCTATTGGGGTATATTCTTTTTGAATAGTCGACCGTTTTCCATATCAGCGGCTCGTTAATCATGGGTTCCCCACCAAAAAAGACGATTGCAAGCGTTTCGTTTTCCGATGAACTTGCGACGAGGTAGTCGACCGCCTTGAAGGCTATCTCGTCTGTCATCAGCAGAGGAGACGTTCCATAATCTCCTTTACCGGCAAAACAGTAACTACAACCAAGGTTGCATGCATGTGAAACGTGGAGTTCGATGGATCTAAGTTTTCGAGGCGTGTCTTTTGTTAAGAAAGTCCGCTCAGACAATCGTTGATACTCATCAATGTCGTCTTCAAGTTCTGCTATGGTCGTTTGGTCGTAGCCTTTCGCAGCAAGTGACTTTGTTAGCAACTTCGAGTTGACCGTTCTTCCCGATGCTTCAAATATGCGAAGCGCATCTTCTGATGCTTGGTCAACCTGAAAGCAATTGCGAGTGACCTCATCGAAGCAGTAACGACGATCACTTACTGAGAAAAAATGCATACGTTCCTCAATTTCATGCTGGACTGGCACTAACCTTGTTTATTGTTACGCAGCTATAAAAAACCACCAGCGGGGATTCGGTGTGCAGCCCAATCGGACTCCCAAAAGGTTCTATTTGAGACTGGCAAGCTTTGTGTTGTTGGCACTTCGACAGCGCTCTTTATTCCAACATGGAGCCTCGCAGTTTGAGTCGACTTGCCTCTGGAAGGTCCGATCTCAACTTGATTTAGGATGAAAACAGATTACAGGCGCGCTCCTCTAGAAAGAAAGGAAACCAATCGCCGCCTTTCACCAGGAAAGTTTTTATAGCCCACCTCGAGCAAAATGAAAGATGCGAGAGCGATTGGGGAACAACGCGAATCTCCCCTTTTGGGTGGGAGCGAGCCTTCAGCCACCGGCGAACGACTCGCCCTGGTCAGAATCTGGAAGTGGTGCCGGGCCGCTTGGGCCTCCCCGGTGACTTCGTGGGGCTTACCTGCCTGACGTCGAGGAGTACATCCGCAAGATTCGTTCCCTATGCCGTTTGCTCTCACGCCCGCCTTGGTTCCAAGTCGGGCGAGCACGAGGTCGCGCCGGCGCATCCGCTGGGACTGCTGCGCGTGCAAAACGGCTACGCGGTGAGCGTCCCGCGCTGGATTCAGCCGAGTGAGGAAGGCGTCGAGATCGGCGCGCTGGCAACGGGGGAGGGCGGCATCACCGATGTGGGCGATGACGTTTCGGCTCGCCATGCCCACGTGTGGTGCGATGACCAAAATGTCTGGTACGTTGAGGACCTGTCGTCCACCAACGGAACCGTGGTGGTAAACGACGCGACGAACGTCTGCACCCAGGTCGAGCCCGGCCGCTCCGCCCAGCTCAACCCCGGTGACGAGCTCAAGCTCGGAGAATCCACAACCTACGCCATCCTCCTCGGCGCCCTCTGACTCATCTCCTAAATAAGTTGCGGTGAAATAGGGGCTGTTTAAGGCTACGGCCGGCAAAAACAGTTCCTATTTCACCGCAGCTGCCATTTGGTCCCTCGGTGACGGAAGGATCAATTTTGCCCTTGATGGTCACCCAAGGTAAACCTTTACCGCCCGCCTATATTTGCCGAAATTACACTTGACGGCGGGGTACAATAAACCCGCATGCGGATTTCCGTTGCGGGCGCTTCCCATCGCCGGGGCGTGCCCGGGAGCATCCGGCATGCGGCCTTTGCGGCGCTCGGTCATGTGCAAGACGGGTAGCTGGGCTTGTGGAGCGCGTGCAGCCCTCCTCGCCTCGGCATGCCTTCTCTCCACGCCATGTACCTGCTGCTGAGCCTGCCTGCCAGATGATTGGAAGCAACAGCGAAAATCCCATCACGCCAACATCCCGGCGATCGCCGGGGCCTGTATACCTATATGAGAGGAGAGGGGTATATGGCGCGTAAGTTTAAGTCTATGGACGGCAACGAGGCGGCCGCATATGTTTCGTATGCGTACACCGAGGTAGCGGGAATCTATCCCATTACGCCGTCCAGCCCGATGGCCGACCATGTCGACCAGTGGGCGGCCCAGGGTCGCAAGAACATCTTCGGCACCCCGGTCAAGGTCGTCGAGATGGAGTCCGAGGCAGGTGCAGCCGGTACTGTTCACGGTTCGCTGGGCGCCGGTGCTCTGACCACCACCTACACGGCTTCTCAGGGTCTGCTCCTGATGATCCCGAACATGTACAAGATCGCGGGCGAGCAGCTCCCGGGCGTCTTCCACGTCTCCGCGCGTTGCGTCGCTTCCCACGCCCTGAACATTTTTGGCGATCACTCCGACGTCATGGCCTGTCGTCAGACCGGCTTCGCCATGCTCGCCGAGGGCAACGTCCAGGAGGTCATGGACCTCTCGCCGGTGGCTCACCTTGCCGCCATCGAGGGCAAGACCCCGTTCCTTAACTTCTTCGACGGCTTCCGCACCAGCCACGAGATCCAGAAGGTCGCCATGTGGGACTACAAGGATCTGGCCGAGATGTGCGACATGGACGCCGTCCAGGCTTTCCGCGACCACGCGCTCAACCCTGAGCACCCGCACACCCGCGGTAGCCACGAGAACGGCGATATCTTCTTCCAGAACCGTGAGGCCTGCAACAAGGTCTACGACGAGCTCCCCGCCGTCGTCGAGGGCTACATGAAGAAGATCAACGAGAAGCTCGGCACCGATTACGGCCTGTTCAACTACTACGGCGCTCCCGATGCCGACCGCGTCGTCGTGTGCATGGGCTCCTTCTGCGACGTGCTCGAGGAAGTCATCGACTACCTCAACGCTCACGGCGAGAAGGTCGGCCTGGTCAAGGTTCGTCTGTTCCGTCCGTTCTCCATCAAGCACTTCGTCGACGTTCTCCCCGAGACCGTCAAAAAGATTGCCGTCATGGACCGCACCAAGGAGCCGGGTTCCATCGGCGAGCCGCTCTACCAGGACGTCGTCTCCGCTCTCTACGAGGCCGGCAAGACGGGCATCAAGGTCGTCGGCGGCCGTTACGGCCTGGGCAGCAAGGATACGCCTCCCGCGTCCGCGTTCGCTGTCTTCGAGGAGCTTAAGAAGGACGAGCCCAAGCGCGAGTTCACCATCGGCATCGTCGATGACGTGACCAACCTGAGCCTGCCCGAGGCCGAGGATGCACCCAACACCGCAGCTCCCGGCACCATCGAGTGCAAGTTCTGGGGTCTGGGTGGCGACGGTACCGTCGGCGCCAACAAGAACTCGATCAAGATCATCGGCGACCACACCGACAAGTACGTTCAGGCCTACTTCCAGTACGACTCCAAGAAGACCGGCGGCGTCACCGTCTCGCACCTGCGCTTTGGTGATTCCCCGATCCGCTCGCCGTACTACGTGACCAAGGCCGACTTTGTCGCTTGCCACAACCCCAGCTACATCGTCAAGGGCTTCAAGATGGTCCGCGACGTCAAGCCGGGCGGCACCTTCCTGGTCAACTGCCAGTGGAGCGACGAGGAGTTCGCCGAGCACATGCCCGCCGTGGCCAAGCGCTACATCGCCAACAACAACGTCAACGTCTACCTGATCGACGCTATCGACCTGGCCGCCAAGGTCGGCATGGGCAAGCGCACCAACACGGTGCTCCAGTCCGCCTTCTTCGCGCTGGCCAAGGTCCTGCCCGCCGAGGACGCTCTGCAGTACATGAAGGACGCGGCTACCAAGTCCTACATGAAGAAGGGCCAGGCCATCGTCGACGCCAACCACAAGGCCATCGATGCCGGCGCTACCGCCTTCCGTAAGTTCGAGGTTCCGGCCGACTGGGCAACCGCCGAGGATGCCGCTCCCGTCGAGCTCTCCGAGGAGACCAAGTCCGCCATCGCCCAGCAGGTCAAGAACCTGCTCGAGCCCATCGATCGCATGGATGGCGACAGCCTGCCCGTTTCCGCCTTTGTCGATTGCGCCGACGGCCAGTTTGAGCTGGGCGCCTCCGCATACGAGAAGCGCGGCGTCGCCGTGGTCGTTCCCCACTGGGACGAGACCAAGTGCATCCAGTGCAACCAGTGCGCCTATGTGTGCCCGCATGCCACCATCCGTCCGTTCGCGATGACCGAGGACGAGGCTGCCGCCGCGCCCGAGGCTACCCGCACGCTCGACGCTATGGGCCCCAAGGCCAAGGGTATGAAGTTCACCATGGCCGTGTCCCCGCTCGACTGCATGGGTTGCACCAACTGCGTCAAGGTCTGCCCCAAGGGCGCCCTCGAGATGGTTCCCACCGAGCAGGAGATGGACCAGCAGCCCGTTTGGGACTACATGGTCGAGAACGTCTCCGAGAAGAAGGAGCTCATCGCGGCCAACGTCAAGGGCAGCCAGTTTAAGCAGCCCTACCTGGAGTTCTCTGGCTCCTGCGCCGGCTGTGCCGAGACCGCCTATGCACGTCTGGTGACCCAGGTCGCCGGCGACCGCATGTTCATTTCCAACGCCACCGGCTGCTCCTCCATTTGGGGTAACCCCGCCGCCACCGCTCCTTACTGCAAGGACAAGGACGGTCACGGCCCGGCGTGGAACAACTCCCTGTTCGAGGACAATGCCGAGCACGGTCTGGGCATGGCCGTTGGCTATGAGGCCGTTCAGCACAAGCTGATCGCCGCTACCCAGGACATCATCGCTGCCGATGGTCCGTCCGATGAGCTCAAGGCCGCCGGTCAGGCTTGGATCGACTCCGTCAACGACGCCGAGGCCTCCAAGACTGCTGCCGCTGCCTACGTTGCCGAGCTCGAGAAGTGCGGCTGCGACGCTTCCAAGGCAATCCTCGCCGACAAGGCTTACCTCACCAAGAAGTCCTTCTGGATCTTCGGCGGCGACGGTTGGGCCTACGACATCGGCTTCGGTGGCCTGGATCACGTCCTGGCTTCCGGCCACAATGTCAACGTCTTTGTCTTCGACACCGAGGTTTATTCCAACACCGGCGGTCAGGCCTCCAAGGCCTCGAACCTGGGCCAGGTCGCTCAGTTCGCCGCTGCCGGTAAGGTGACCAAGAAGAAGTCCCTGGCCGAGATCGCCATGAGCTACGGCTACGTCTACGTGGCGCAGGTCGCCATGGGCGCCAACCCGGCTCAGACCCTCAAGGCCATCCACGAGGCCGAGGCCTACGACGGCCCATCCCTCATCATCGGCTACAGCCCCTGCGAGATGCACTCCATCAAGAAGGGCGGCATGCAGAACTGCCAGGCCGAGATGAAGAAGGCTGTCGAGTGCGGTTACTGGAACCTCTTCCGCTTCAATCCCGAGGCTGCTGCCGGCAAGAAGTTCTCGCTCGATTCCAAGGAGCCCGCGGGCGGTTATCAGGAGTTCCTGATGAACGAGGCCCGTTACGCTTCGCTGACGCGTTCCTTCCCCGAGCGCGCCGAGGAGCTCTTCAAGGAGAACGAGCAGGCCGCTATGGACCGCTACGCTCACCTGTTGAAGCTCAAGACGGTGTACAACGAGGCTTAGGTCTCCCACCGCAGGATCTGAGGGCTGACCTTCGCGGACGTCCTCGGACATGAAAGAACCCCCGCTGCGCACTACGTGCGGCGGGGGTTCTTTCGTCCTGCGGAGTGTCCGCGAAGGTCAGCCCTCAGATCCTGCTACGACTACGTCCTCGGATTGTGTGGGCTGATGAAGGACGTGGTTGGTGGGGTGCCTTGTCCCGGTCGCTGTTTCGCGGCTTTGGGCATAGAGGGGGATTTGGTTGCGGACCCAGATGGCCTAGAGGGATATGGGCGCAAACGAGAAATCGTTGTTGGGGTCGTCCTTTTCCATAAACTCATCGAGGCAGAATGTCATATAGATTGGAACGTACAGGACCTTGCCCTCTTTGCTGAGGTTCTCGTGGCTTAGCACAACGGCCTCGGGGATTTTGTACTCGCTCACGCTCATCAGACGGTCGAGGGCCGCATGGGCTCGAACCTTCTTGCCCGATTTGACCTCGATTGGGACAACGTGCCCGCGGGTGCCTTCGATCACAAAGTCAACTTCGCCGACCTCGCGTGTCTGGTAGTACCATGCATCAGTTCCAAGGGCGACAAGCTCCTGCGCGACCACGTTCTCATAGAGACCGCCGAGGTTGGGGGTTTTCATATCAAGGTAGACGGCGCGTGCCGTGCTGCCGGGATACCGTGATGCGAGCATGCCTGTATCAGACTCGTATAGCTTAAAGGCGGTCGCCTTCTCTGTCCTCTTAAGAGGACTCCGGGCCTCCGTCACCTGGGCGACCATCAAACCGACGCCCGCGTTCACCAGCCATAGGAAATCCTGCTCGTATTTTTGAAGGCGAGCCCCCTCGCCCAGGGATGAAACAACAAAGCGATGGGACTCCGCCTCAAGCTGAACGGGAATTTGTTCGAAAATCGCGCGAACGTTAAACGCTCGAGTCGATGCATATTTAGAGATATCACTTTTGTACTGATCGACCAGCTGAATTTGAAGCTCACGCGTCCTCACGAGTGAATAACCCGAATCGATATAGTTCTGTACGACCTCCGGCATGCCGCCGCAAACGATATAAGCTCTAAAGTTTTTGAGCATCGCCTCATGAATATAGTTTTCGACGGGACGCCTCTCGACAAGGCAGCTGCGGATGTCTGCAAGCACATTCTCGCTGATGCTGTTTGCCCAACAAAACTCTTCAAAATCCATTGGCCGCATAACAATGTGCTCGACATACCCCACCGGGAAAGAAGAGATCCCCTTAAACTCAGTCCCAAGCATAGACCCCGAGAAGACATAGCTAAAGCGCCCGTCCTCGACCAACGCCTTCATGAGCGTGACGATCTGCGGATACTCCTGTATTTCATCGACAAAGATAAGCGTATCTCCCTCAACAAGCGGTGCATCCGCAAGAAGGGCAACGCGGTTGATAAAGTCAACGGCGTTCTTAGCGCCAATGAGCACATCTCTTGCCTCGGCATCGAGCAGCAAATTGGCCTCAAAATACGACGCGTAGTTGTCTTTACCAAACGCGCGAATCGCATAGCTCTTGCCAATTTGACGCGCACCGGTAACAAGCAACGCTTTATTGGAGTTGTTCTTCCAGCTCAAAAGCCTGTCAGTGACCTTACGGCGTAGCATAAAACCCCTCAATGACAAAAATTGGCAAATAGATTTGCCCCTAATCATACAAAAATTGGCAAATAGATTTGACCCAAATCGTACAAAAATTGGCAGATAGCAAAGATTCGCTTAGGCCCCAGAGCCATCGAGCCGGCGCGGTGCCATGCAAAAAGACTGGGGACGCCGCTGATGTTCTCGGCTGCTTGGGCGCGCAGGAGCGAGAGGGCGTCGACGGCGTTCATGCAATACCCGACGGTAAAGTTCTATACTGCAAACTCACAGTCGCTTGCCGCAAAGTGAAGCGCGATTGGCTATCCCTTTTGTTGGATGAAAAGCCCCGTGTTATTGCAGGGGTGCATACTTGTCTTGCAAGTGCATAGAATCTCGTATAGTGCGAGTAAATAATTGCAGTGTCCGTTATGTGTTTAGCAAAGATATAGTTTGCATAATCCAGCCTAATCTCTGCTCTAATTAAATAAAGTCGCACGTAGATGACGTAAACATGCGTGAGCTGGGATTCCTTACGCTGAGCGGGTAAAAACGACCGTTCACCGTTCAACTGTTTTCAAAATGAATAAAATGAGCGATAAAGAGAATATAAACCTTAATAAACTCGCGTATCGCACGGACGCGGGTTATTAATGGGTTGTAGGCCTTTTACAGAAAGGATTCCAGCAATGTCTAAGCCTCTTGGCAAGCCCGATCGTATTGTCGTCGCCCTCGGCGGCAACGCCCTCGGCAACAACCCCGTCGAGCAGATCGAGGCCGTGAGCAACACCGCCCACGCCCTCCTCGGCCTCATCGAGCAGGGCAACGAGATCATCATCACCCACGGCAACGGCCCGCAGGTCGGCATGATCCAGAACGCCTTCGCTGCTGCCCACGATGCCATCGGCACCCCCGAGATGCCGCTGCCCGAGTGCGGCGCCATGTCCCAGGGCTACATCGGCTACCACCTGCAGCAGGGCATCGGCCGCGAGATGCACAAGCGCTATAAGCGTTGGCACGCCGCCACCGTCGTCACCCAGATCGAGTGCGATCCCGACGATCCCGCGTTCAAGAACCCGACCAAGCCGATCGGCCCCTTCTACACCGAGGAGCAGGCCAAGGAGTTCATGGCCGAGGATCCCTCCAAGGTCTTCGTCGAGGATTCCGGCCGCGGCTGGCGTCGCGTCGTCGCCTCCCCCGATCCCAAGAAGATCGTCGAGGCTGACTCCATCCTCAACCTGCTCGACAACGAGTTCATCGTCATCGCCTGCGGTGGCGGCGGCATCCCCGTCGTCCGCGACTACGAGAACAAGGGCTGCTACAAGGGCGTTCCCGCCGTCATCGACAAGGACCTGGGCGGCGAGCTGCTGGCCGAGGACTGCGACGCCGACGTCCTGTTCCTGCTGACCGCCGTCGAGCATGTCGCCATCAACTTTGGCAAGCCCAACCAGGAGGAGCTCGAGGACCTCACCGCCGACGAGGCCGAGCGCCTGGCCGACGAGGGCCAGTTCGGCAAGGGTTCCATGGAGCCCAAGGTCCGCGCCGCCATCAAGTTCGCCCGCTCCCGCAAGGGCCGCACCTGCATCATCGGCGCCCTGGACAAGGCCGCCGAGACCATGGCCGGCCTCTCCGGTACCCGCATCCACGAGTAGTCCCTACTCCGTTGCCTCTCCCGTGGGCGCCAGGCAAGACGCCCACAAACTAGCCTCTCTTCACGAGCCCCGCAGCCCGCTCCGGCTGCGGGGCTTTTGCTATTCACCTAGTCATTGGGGACAGACTTAAATGAGTAGCACCAATCAACTGCGGAAAGTGCATCCCACAATGAGCGTCCAAAATGGGGCACAGTTTCCCCGGGGCCCTCAACCGGAAAATACATCCCGGAATTTGCCCGAAAAATGGCCCCCAGTTTCCCAAACAGGCCGCTAACGGAAAGCGCATCCCGCTATCGAACTTCAAAGCGGGGTGCGCTTTCCGTGCCAGCAGTTCCGGGCATCCAGAGACCACTCATTTAAGTCTGTCCCCAGTGACTAGTAGTAGGCCCACATGGCTTCGACTTCGTTGAGGACCTCTACGACGCCCCAGCGTCGGGCGCTGCGGCTGGCCGAGTTGGGATCGAAGACTTCAATCTGGTCGGCGTCGTCAATACCGTAAAGCACAATGTAGTGGCCCACGTTGGTAAAGGTGCCCGGCCGAACGGCGGCGATGACGGGCGCTCCCGAACGCAGCACCTGAGTCATCGAGTCGCGATCGTTATGAAGCTCCGTTCCGTTAAGGCCCAGCTGCCATGCGCCGCGCGTCATAAATGACCATTCGGTGGCGCCGGTGGGGGCATAGTTGCCCGCCTCGGAAAGGGCGCACATGTCGACCGGTGTCATATCGGTGCGGCCGGTCTTAAAGATATAGACCATGGTGAGGCAAGTGGGACCGCAAGCGTTTTCGCGAATAGTGCCACCGGCATAGGGCAGCTCCGACCACGCAGGGTCGATCTGATAGATATGGGGCATCGTGCCGGCTTGCCATTGCGAGCGCGGAGTCGAAAAGGCGAAAGAATAACCGGGCGCGACGGGGGCCTTGAGCAGCTTGTCCTCGGCGGTGGGCTCGAGACCGGCCGAGCCGTGGGACATACAGGAGCTCATAAGCACAAAGACCAGACAGATGAGGATAGAGCACAGTGCGAGGCAAAGCCGACGAGCCGGCAGGGCGGGGGCATTCACGTACGATGTCGAGCGGTAGGGCTTGCCGTCGCGTCCGCCTTGGGGATGCGAAAAGAAGCGGTTGATATGGATGCCGGGCTGACGTGCGCCGTTGCGGCGCAGTTGCGGAACCTCGGCTTGGCGCTGTCGAGTGCGCGCGCCCAAGCGGCTATCTTGCTGTGCGCTTGTGCCCGTGCTCGGACGGCCGCTCTGCCGTGTTCTGTTTGTCTGCTGCCGAGACGAAGGCCCGGGTTGCTCTTGAGGGCGTTGCGGATTGCTGCTCGTGGCACTTCTGGGCATCGGCGTGGTGCGGCCAGCAAGGCGAACGCTTTGTCGCCGTTGATCACCGTCGTTGTATCCGTATGCCATTCGTACCGCCTTGTCTCATGTATAACCTGTCTATCCTACAAAAAGGATGTGCAACAAATGGGTCCGAGCGTCAAAAGCTCGGTAAACGGTACGAAAGGCGCAAAACACACGGCCTCAAAAACATTTCTATATGCGTCCAATGAGCGTACGCCCGTCGGACGGGCGACAACAATGAGCGGCAAACCGTGCCGTTCGTCCCAAAAACGGCGCCACTCATATGCGAGTTCTGCCTTCGGTCGAGCCATGGGCGGCCATGCTGTGCCAAGGTCGTATCTTAAAGCCACGAAATAAAAGCGCGCGGCAAAACGGACCGCGCAAGGGGTGACGTCAAAGAGGCGTCAATAAGGAAAGGAGGGGAACAATGGCGGACAAGAACGCAGAAGTTGCAGTCGAGGGTAACGGTGGCATGAAGAAAACGCTCTCGCTCTGGAACTTCTTCACCATCGGTTTCGGTGCCATCATCGGAACTGGCTGGGTTCTGCAGGTCGGCGACTGGATGGTCGTGGGCGGCGGTCCCGTTCCCGCTATGATTGCATTCCTCTTGGGTGCAATCTTTCTCGTGCCCGTCGGAGCTGTTTTCGGTGAGCTCACGGCTGCTATCCCCATCTCGGGCGGCATCGTCGAGTATGTCGACCGTAGCTTTGGCCGTACGCTGAGCTACATCACCGGTTGGCTCCTGGCCCTGGGCAACGGCATCCTGTGCCCGTGGGAGGCCATCGCCATTTCGACCCTCGTGTCCGAGATGTTCGGCAGCCTGCCCGGTCTTGAGTGGCTGCGCGCCGTCAAGCTCTACACCATCTTGGGCGCCGACGTTTACTTGTTCCCGACGCTAATCGCGCTCGGCTTTGCAGTCTACGTCATCTTCCTCAACTTCCGCGGTGCCAGCTCGGCCGCCAAGCTCCAGGCCTTCCTGACCAAGGCTCTGCTCTGCGGCATGCTGCTCGCCATGGGTGTCTCGCTGTTCACCGGCTCGCCGGAACACGCCATGCCCGTGTTCTCCCAGGTCACCGGCGCTGGTGGCGGCAAGCCCGCTACCGAGGGCACCAGCCTGTTCGCCGGCATCGTGTCGGTCCTGGTTCTGACCCCGTTCTTCTACGCCGGTTTCGACACCATTCCTCAGCAGGCTGAGGAAGCGGCCGAGGGCCTCAACTGGAACAAGTTCGGCAAGATCATCTCCCTGGCCCTGCTGGCCGCAGGCGGCTTCTACATGGTCTGCATCTACTCGTTCGGCACCATCCTCGACTGGCATGAGTTCGTTAAGAGCCCGGTTCCCGCGCTTGCCTGCCTCAAGGGCATCAACATGCTCCTGTACCTGGCCATGCTCGTCATCGCCACGCTTGGACCCATGGGCCCGATGAACTCCTTCTACGGCGCCACGAGCCGCATCATGCTCGCCATGGGCCGAAAGGGCCAGCTGCCCGAGAAGTTCGCCGAGGTCGATCCCAAGTCCGGCGCTCCCAAGCTCGCCTGCGTCGTTCTGGGCGTCATCACCGTCGTCGGTCCGTTCCTGGGCAAGAACATGCTCATCCCTCTGACCAACGTGTCGGCTCTCGCCTTCATCTTCTCCTGCGGCATGGTCGCCCTCGCTTGCCTGCGCATGCGCTTCACCGAGCCCGACCTGCCTCGTCCCTACGAGGTGCCCGGCGGCAAGTTTGGCATCAGCCTCGCTATCGTTGCCTGCGGCACCATCATTGGCCTGCTCGTGATCCCGTTCTCTCCCGCCTCCCTCAACATGGTGGAGTGGAGCATCGTGATCGGCTGGTTGGCTATTGGCCTGGCCCTCATGGCTTTCACCAATTCCCGCAAAAAGTAACGCCTAGCCGGGGCGGATCGGGTGCGCGGAATCCTCTCTCCCGCGCACCGAACCCGGCACCACTTGGGTAGCTTTGTGAGGCCTTAACCCAACACGGCCTCGCCCACTATATGGATCCATAAGGAGGAACCATGTCCACTAAGTACGCAATCGTTGGCGGCAAGCTCATCGACGGTACCGGTGCCGAGCCGGTCGAGAACTCCCTCGTTCTCGTCGACGACAACGGCAAGATCGAGTATGCCGGTGCTATGCAGGACCTTCCCGAGGGCGTTGAGGTTATCGACGCCGCCGGCAAGACCGTCCTTCCCGGCCTGATCGACACCCACCTGCACTTCTCGGGCAACCTGACCGACGATGACACCGACTGGGTCATGCAGCCGCTCCTCGAGAAGCAGGCCGTCGCCGTCAAGCAGGCCTACGACTGCCTCACCCACGGCCTCACCACCGTCTGCGAGATCGGCCGCTTTGGTATCCAGATCCGTGACTGCATCGACAAGGGCGTCTTCAAGGGCCCGCGCGTTCTGGCCACCGGCCTTGGCTTCTGCCGCGTTGCCGGCCACGGCGACTCCCACCACTGCAGCCAGGAGCTCAACAAGGAATCGCACCCCTGGGGCGATCAGGTCGACGGTCCTTGGGATCTGCGCAAGGCCGTCCGTCGTCGCCTGCGCGAGAACCCCGATGCCATCAAGATCTGGGCTACCGGTGGCGGCATCTGGCGCTGGGATTCCGGCCGCGACCAGCACTACTGCTCCGAGGAGATTCAGGCCGTGGTCGAAGAGGCCAAGATGGTCGGCATCCCCGTGTGGAGCCACTGCTACAACAACCACGCCGCTGCCTACGATTCCGTCCGCTTTGGCTGCGAGCAGCTGATCCACGGCTTCGATATCGATGAGCGCACCATGGACCTCATGGCCGAGCAGGGCACCTTCTTCACCCCGACGATCGCCTTCCTGCCCACCTGGTACGCCACCTATCCGCCCGTCTACGTCCCCGAGCTGCACGACAAGTACGAGGGCACCCTGGTCGAGAAGGAGCTGCAGCGCAACTACGACTGCCTGCGCGAGGCCAAGAAGCGCGGCGTCGTCATGACGATCGGCTCCGACTCCTTCTCCTTCGTCACCCCGTACGGCACCTGCTCCATCGAGGAGATGTACGAGTTCGTCGACAAGATCGGCTTCACCCCGGTCGAGACCATCACCTGTGCCACCCTCAACGGTGCCAAGATGTGCCACATCGAGGACGAGACCGGTTCCATCGAGGCCGGCAAGTGCGCCGACCTGCTGGTCGTCAACGGTGACGTCGCCGCCGACATCCACGTGCTCAACACCGACAACATGGACGTCATCATGAAGGACGGCTGGATTGTCGAGGCCGGCACCTTCGGCGAGGCAAACAAGTACAGCGCCTAAGCTACCGTTCATCGATGGCTGGATGTAAAACACAGTATTTGATTGCATAATGCAATGGAGAGGGTCGCTTGCGGCCCTCTCCATTGCTATGGGGTGCGTCGGTAAGAAGGAGATGACGGTGGATCTCAATAGGCTGATTCTGGGCAAGAGCTACAACTCTACCAAGGTCTTTCGTACCGCTCAGCATGTGGTTCAAGCCATCTTGCTCGGTATTGTCGTTCCGCTGCTTATCCTGCTGCTCATCTGGGATCTAACCGATAATCCCAATCCCGTTCCGGCCGTTGTCGTCATTGCCGGCTTGGTCATGCTGTGCTTCTTCTTCTCGTACGTCTTTGTCGTTCCCGACGACCTCACATCGAGCGCAACCGACCGCACGCTCGCCATCGCTTCAAAAATATTCGCCTACACGTCGCGCGGCCTTACGCCCGAAGCTGCCCTGGGCGCCTCTAAGATCATCCTGTCCGAAACTATCGCCTCTGCCATCTGCTTTACCGACGGCAAGCAGGTGTTGGCAAGCTGGGGCGAGGACTCGGCAAAATGCCCCGCGGGCACCCCGGTGGTGCTGCGGACTACGCTCAACGTGATCAACAGCGGTGAGCAAAGCGTGTTCTCGCGCGATGCCTCGACCGAGACGGGTGGCTACTTTCCGCGCCTGCGCGCCGGTATTGTCGCACCGCTTACCGTGCGCGGGCATTGCGTGGGCACGCTCGAGCTGTACTATCCCCGTCTGAGCAGCATCGATATGCGCCAGACGGCGCTTGCCTCGGGATTTGCCGACCTCATTTCCACGCAGCTTGCAAGCTTTGAGCTCGAGCGCCAGGACGAGCTTACGGCCCGCGTGGAGCTGCGCGCCTTGCAATCGCAGGTCGATCCTCATTTTCTATTCAATACCATCAGCACCATCGTGTCGCTCGTACGTACCGAGCCGGACAAGGCCAGGTCGCTGCTGATCGACTTTTCCAATTACTACCGTCAGACGCTTTCTGATTCCGATACCCTCACAACGCTCGAGCACGAGGTGGAACAGGGCACTCGCTATATCAATCTTATGCAGGCTCGTTATGGCGACGGCCGTCTGCGCGTCTCGGTCGATATCGACTTTGAGGTGCGCGATTGCATGGTGCCGCCGTTTATCTTGCAGCCGTTGCTCGAAAACTGCATCAAGCACGCGCAGCGCGAGACCGAGCCGCTTTCTATTCATGTTAGGGCTTTTGAGACCGATGACGGTTTGGAGATCATCGTCGAGGACGACGGCATCGGTATGAGCGAAGAGGTCTGCGCACATCTGTTTGAGCAGCATCGCCTGGAGGAGCCCGAGAGCATTACCGCCGACGGCTCCGTCAAGCGAGGTTGCGGCCTGGCGCTCTTCAACGTGCTTCAGCGCATCCATTTCTTTTACGGAGAAGATTCCGGCATGCGCGTGAAGTCCCAGGAGGGCGTGGGAACGCAGATCATCGTCGAGCTGAACGGCGAGCCGCATGAGCCGGCGCCGTTGACGGCGTAGCACGCGGTTGGATTGAGAGAAAAAGAGGGGAAGCACATATGTCCGAAGGCTGGAACATCTTGGTGGTTGATGACGAGCCCCCAATTAGGGCTGAGCTACGCTATCTGTTGGAAAAGGATACGCGTGTGGGTCAGATTGCCGAGGCGGGCAATGTCACCGAAGCCGTGGAGTCGATTCTGTCGAACAAGCCCGACGTGTTGTTTTTAGACATTACCATGCCCGGTCGCTCGGGAATTGAGCTTGCCGAGACGCTGCAGAACCTAAAGACGCCGCCGGTCGTGGTGTTTGTGACGGCATTTGCCGAGTATGCGGCTGATGCCTATAACCTCGATGCCGTCGATTATGTCGTCAAGCCGGTTGAGGACGCACGCCTGTCAAAGGCACTCGACAAGATCGAGGCGGCCTTGGGTGTCCGTCGTGTTATCCACGCTCCGCGCCAGCCTTTGCGTCTGACGGTGGACCGCGGGGGCAAAAAGGTGTTCATTCCCGTCGCAGACGTCTGCTACTTTGAGGCGCGCGCCGATTTTTGCAACGCCATCTGCGCCGAGGGAACGTACCTGATCAATGAGTCGATCTCTTCGCTCGAGCGTCGCTTGGACTCCGAGGGCTTTATTCGCGTTCATCGCAGCTACCTGGTCAATTTGGAAGACGTGCACAATGTTGAGATTGGCTCCACGGGGTTGATGGAGCTCAGGCTCGACCGCGTGAACTCGACGGTACCGGTGTCCCGTCGTCGTGCCGCCGAGGTCAAGTCGCACCTGGGGCTTGCGTAAGAGGCTTGCGTGCTGTCGTTTACCATCGCAGGTTTGGCATGGGCGCGCGGTGGGCATAATGGGTGGCATCGAATGAAATCGAAAGGATCATTATGCCCGCGCTTATCACCCATCATCTGTTTGGCGAGGAAAGCATCGACCGTCTTCCGCAGGGCGTCATAACGTCCGATGAAGAGCGCATTGCCTTTATCTTGGGCAACCAAGGCCCCGACCCGTTTTTCTTTCACATTCTGACACCGCGTGTTTCCGACTGCACGCTGCTGGCGCAGGTCATGCATCGGTCGCGCATGTCTCGCCAGTTCGCGTGCCTGCGCGACGGCGTGTCGCATCTGCTGCCGCGTGACGCCAGCTTGGGTCGCGCCTTTGCGCTGGGCCTGCTGTCTCATTACGTGCTCGACCGCAACGCCCATCCCTTTGTCTATGAGCAGCAGTTTGGCATCGTGGAGTCCGATTCAGAGCTTGAGGATTCGAGCAGTCAGGTCCATGCCGTGATCGAGAGCGACCTGGATGTACTGATGCTGCAGCTTAAACGCGATGGCGCTACGGTCGACGATTACCCGCCGGCGGGCGAGATCGTCACCACCGATCGCATCAATCGCGTGGCCGGCGTGCTGATGAGCTATGTTGCCGGACGCGTGTACGGCATTGACATTCCGGCGGGGGAGTACGGTGCTGCCGTTGCCAATATGCAGCGACTTTACCGCGCGATTGAGCCGGCCGGCTCCGCAAAGACGCGCGCGATCTCGCTGGTTGAGGGCTTGGTGCACGACTACTCGCTGCTCGACGGCCTTGCGCACCGCGTGACGACCGAGCTGACCGAGCGTACCGGCAACCTGGGCCACTTGGCATGGAAGAACCCCTTTACCGATGAAGTCTCGACCGAGAGCTTCCCCGAGGTCTTTGACCGCGCGCTGCTCGATTACGAGTGCACGGTTGCCCGCTTTATCGAGACCGGCGATATGGAAGCCGTGACCGGCCACATCAACTACAGCGGGCGCGTGCTCAATGCCGATGAGGAGTTCGACCGCGAGGAATAGGGCTCATGCGTGCCCCTTTGCCGAATCCTTACCGGTGCTTCTGGACAATTGGGGTACGATGAACTAACTGCATATCGGGCAAATACGAAGGGTCCCTGTCCATGAAATACACCAAGCTCGAGCGTAACTGGGTTATGTACGATGTGGGCAATTCGGCCCTCGTGCTGCTCAATACCTCGGTGGTGCCCATTTACTTTAACGCCATCAATACCGGCGCTTCCTCGGCCGACCTGGTGGTCGCCTGGGGCAATGCGCAGACGATCGCCTCGCTGGTCATCGCCATGCTCATGCCCATTCTGGGCGCACTTGCCGACTACGCCGGCAACAAGATCAAGTTCTTCTTGGGCTTCTTCCTCACGGGCCTGGTGCTTTGCCTGGCGCAGGCTATCCCAATGTCCGCCATGGCATTTTTGACCGTGTACGTGCTGTGCACCATCGGCCTTAACTCTTCTATGACGTTCTACGACGCCATGCTGCCTGACATTACCACCGACGAGCGCATGGACGCCGTGTCCAGCTCGGGTTATGCCTGGGGCTACATCGGTTCCACCGTGCCGTTCGTCATCTGCCTGGCGCTCATCATGGGTGGCCCCGCTCTTGGCATCCCCACCATGCTGGCAACGCGTCTGTCGTTTATCATCACTGGTGCCTGGTGGCTCATCTTTACCCTGCCGCTCATTCGCACCTATAAGCAAAAGTACGGTCGCGAGCGCGGTCCCGAGGACACCATCGGCCACATCGTGGGCGGTGTGTTCTCCGAGGTCGGACACACCATGCGCGAGATTGCCCACAATAAGACCGTGCTGGTCTACATGATCGCGTTCTTCTTCTATATCGACGGTGTGCACACGGTCATTTCCATGGCCACCAGTTACGGATCGGCCTTGGGCATCGATTCGACGCAGCTGGTGCTGGCGCTGCTCGTTACGCAGTTCGTGGCCTTTCCGTCCGCCATCATCTACGGCAAGCTCGCCGGACGCGTGGGCACGCTCAACATGATCCTGGTGGCGGTCGCCGCCTACATGGGGATTGTGCTGTTCGCCGCGTTCTTCCTAAAGACCGCCTTTGAATTCTGGGTGCTTGCCATTATGGTCGGCCTGTTCCAGGGCGGTGTGCAGGCGCTCAGCCGTAGCTACTTTGGCCGCATTATCCCCAAGGAAAAGTCCAACGAGTACTACGGCTTCTTTGACATCTTTGGTCGTTATGCAAGCGTTATGGGCACCTTCCTGGTGTCGGTCGTCACCTCGCTGACCGGCAACCCGTCGCTGGGCGTCCTTTCCATTGGCGTGCTGCTGGTCGTTGGCTTTATGCTACTGGTCCGCCTGTCCCGCATGACTCGGGCGGCAGAGCATGCCGCATAGGAGCGAGCGGCTATTGTGCCTGTCCACGGTACTCTTTTGGGGTTATCCGCAATAAACATTGCGACTTGCGAGCAATGATTTGCCCAAGTGGGTATGATGGAATCAGCTAGGTCGCGGGGCGTCGCCTGTGTTTGGCGGCGTCCCGTTTTTGTGTTGCAGGGAGGGTAAGGCATGAACGCCACGGTCGTGATTCCAACGTATTGGGCGGGCGATGACGCTTGCGCAAACGCCCCTGGCACCTATGACCATTCGACGCGACTCAACGCCGACAATCCCGAACTCGACCGCTGCCTGGCCTCGCTTGAGCAGGTGTGCGACATCCCGCGCATCATCCTTTTGGTGGTCTGTCCTGTTTCTGCCACAGCCGATGTGTCGCTGCGCGTGCACGAGATTGTCGACGCGCATCCCACGCTCAAGGTCACCGTTGTCACCAACACCCAGGCCTCGCGCATCGCAGACCGGGTTGCTCAGATCGCGCCCAAGGGTTCGGGCGAGTGCGTGAGCCTGCGAGGCTACGGTGCCATCCGCAACATGGGGCTAGCCTGTGCCGCTGTGCTGGGGCATGACGCGGTTATCTTTTTGGATGACGATGAGACTGTCATCGACGCCGACTTTATGAAGCGCGCGACCTATGCGTTGGGGCAGCAGACGCGTCAGGGCTTGCCGATCTTGGTCAAGAGCGGCTATTTCTACGATCGCGACGGCTCGCCGCTGGCTCCCACGGACAAGGCGGGCATCTGTCATCGTTGGTGGACCAAGCGCATCGAGTTCAACCGTTGGATGAAAAAGGCGCTCTCGGGCACCCGCATCTCGCGCTCCAACTACGTGTGCGGCGGCCTGATGGCCCTGCACGCCCGCGCCTTTACGCGTGTGGCCTTTGACCCGTTTATCATCCGCGGCGAGGACTTGGATTACCTCTTTAACATGCGTATGTTTGGCTACGACGTGTGGTTTGATAACGAGTGGACCGTGCGCCATCTGCCTCCGGAGTCCGAAAAGCGCTCACCGCGCTTTATGCAGGATGTATACCGTTGGTACTACGAACGGGCCAAGTTGACGTTCGCCGCGCATCAAAAGGAGCTCATCCCCGTTACGGCGGCATCGCTCATGCCCTACCCGGGCCCGTGGATTTCGCGCGAGCTCGACGACCGCGTGCGCAAGACCGCTATGGTCCGCAGCGTGTTTACCCGCGAGCATGAGGGCTACCTGCGCATCTGGCGCCATGGTATCGACGAGGCAAAGGCCTATGCGCGCCAAAACGCTGCAAGCTATCTGCGTTTCCAGAGCTTTTGGCCCAAGATCATGGACGGGCTTTGGCGTGACGCACAACTGATCAGTATTCTGGAGGGGGCCGAATGATCGACCGCCGCGCCCAGCGCGATAGTTCAATATCAATCTTTCGCATCATTGCCGTCGCCTGCGCCATTTGCGTGCTGGTGTACTTTATTTTCGCCTTGGTGACCGGTATCGAGCCGATCGCCACGGTGATTGCCTGCGCGCTGCTGTGTATCTTTCTGTGCATCTTTATCTTTTTGACGCTCAATCCCGATTCGGTGCGCTCCCAGTACACCGAGGAGACGCTCTCGGTGGCCTCGGCCATGCTCGAGGACATTAAGGGCGGTCTGACGCAGGAGTCGGCGCGTTTGGTGTGCCGGCGCATTTTGCCCGAGACGCGCGCCATGACGGTGGCCATCACCGACGAGGACAACGTGCTTGCCTGCGCGGGCGAGTTTGAGGAAAAACTGCTGCCCGATACTCCCATCCACACGCTTGCCACACGCTACGTTATCGAACATGGCATCGTGCAGTCGTTCAACCGTATGGTGGATGTCGTGGGCTCGGACGGCTCGCACAACCAAGTCCCCGCCGGCATTATCGCCCCCATCAAGGTGGGCGATCGTACCGTCGGTACGCTCAAGTTCTACTACAAGACCCCGCGCGCCGTCGACCGTACCCAGTACGCGCTTGCCTCGGGCTTTGCCGAGATCTTGTCCACACAGCTCGCCATCCACGAGCTCGAGGTGCAAAAGGAGCTCACGGCGCGCGCCGAGGTGCGTGCGCTGCAGGCGCAGATTAACCCGCACTTCCTGTTCAACACGCTGAACACCATTGCATCGTTTACGCGCACCGACCCGCTGCGGGCCCGCGAACTGCTTCGTGAGTTCTCATCGTTCTATCGTGCCACGCTCGACAACTCGGGATCGCTTATTCCGGTCTCGCGCGAGGTCGCACAGACCAAGCGCTACCTTACCTTTGAGAAGGCCCGCTTTGGCGAGGACCGCGTGCTTGCGACGTTCGATGTGTCCGAGGACGTGGAAGATACGCTGGTGCCGGCGTTCGTGATCCAGCCGATTGTCGAGAACGCCGTACGTCATGGTATGGGCGATGACGACGCCCTGAGGATCGACGTGACCGTTCACCAAGACGGCGAGGATGCAATCTTGATTGCCGTGGCCGATAATGGCGTGGGCATGGATGAGGGTACCGCCGCCAGACTGTTTGACGAGCGCTCTGCCCGTCCCGACGCCAGCTCTCCCCAGGGTGGCGGCGCCGGTGTGGCCATGCACAATATTTCGGAGCGCATCCATCGCTTTTATGGGCCGCACTCCTATACGCGTGTCGAATCGGCGCCGGGCAAGGGCACCAAAGTGCTCCTTCATCTTGATTTGTCAGAGAGCATCTTTGACATTCAAGAGTAAAATAAAAGGCTACGGGCTCAACGTCATGCGACGGATGCCCGGCGTAGTTAGTTGACGAAAGGTTTTATCCCTATGCTGCGTGCGATGATTGTGGATGATGAGGCGCCGGCTCGCTCGGAGCTTCGCTTCCTGCTCGAGCAAACGGGCAAGATCGGCACGATCACGGAGGCGTCGAGCGTCCGCTCCGCCATCGAGATGCTTATGGAAAGTCGCGTGGATGTCGTGTTTCTCGATATCTCGATGCCCGGTGCCTCGGGCCTGCAACTTGCCGAGGCGCTGCATAAGCTCAAAAATCCGCCGGCGATCGTGTTTGTGACTGCGTATAGCGACCATGCGGTCGAGGCATTCGACGTGGATGCCGTCGATTATCTGATGAAGCCGGTCGAGGAAGCTCGCTTGGACCGCGCGATCGAGAAGGTCATGCAACGCGCCAAGCCGGTTACGGACAGCAAAGTGACCATCGAGCGTATCCCGGTGGAAAAGGGCGGCCGCAAGGTGCTCATTCCCGTGGATGACATCCGCTTTATCATGGCAAAGGACGATTACTCCTGCATCTATACCGTCGATGATCGCTTTTTGTCGACGACCTCGCTGGCGCAGTTTGAGGCCAAGCTCTGCGACTTTGGCTTCTTCCGTGTTCACCGCCGCTATATCGTCAACCTAGCGTGCGTCACGGACGTTGAGACGGTGCCCTCGGGCGCCATCCAGCTGGGCATTACGGGCGTCGACGAACGCGTGCCGGTTTCTCGCCGCCGCGTCGTGCCGCTCAAGAAGGCTCTGAGTCTCTAGCACACTGGCCCCGCAGCCCTGTAGACCCATCGTCTGCGGGGCCGTGGGGCCTTTTTTGTATGTATCTGCCGAATCGTTTTTTGCGGAAGGGATCCCATGAACAGCGCAAGCGCCAAGCGCATCGACATCATCTCGGACACCCACGGCTATTTATCGCCTGCGCTCTTGGATGAGCTTGAGGGCGCAGACCTGATCATCCACGCCGGCGACCTTACGTCAGAGATGGACTACGAGCACCTATGCACCATCGCCCCCGTGCGGGCCGTACTGGGCAACAACGATTACTACCGCGACTACGGCCCCGATGTAGACCGTCTTGCGCTCTTTACCTACGAAGGCCTCAAATTCGCCGTAGCCCACTACCGCGAAGACCTTCCGGTGGGATCCGTAGACGTAGCCATCAACGGTCACACCCACGTAACCAAAGAAGCCCAAGTGGGCCGTTGCTTAGTCCTCAACCCGGGTAGCGCCAGCTACCCCAGAGGCACCCGAGGCCCCACCATGGCCAGAATGCTCGTCAAAGACGGCAAGATCCTAAGCACCAAGTTTATTGACCTAGACTAACCGCAACAAAAACGGGGGATGCAGATGCGTCCCCCGTTTCCATTTGAGCCAAAGGCGGAGCTTCAGCAAGATCCTTAGACAAACCCCGCCGCGGAGAACGGGGCCGCCGAGCCGCTAAGCGGCGAGGAACAACAGCGGCTCGAACAATGTGACGGCAGGGAGGGTCTCCGGGGCTGGGGGCGGGGGTTAAGTTTGTCGCGAGTTCCGCACGCAAAGGAAAGCACTTAATGTGCTTTCCGTCTTGCGCAGGACTGTAGAGCAGCAAACTTAAACAGCGGGCCGCCCGGACCGGGAATCCGCCCCCGCGCACCGAAGGGGATTCCTTTTGTGTAGGCTTTGCGGAAATATGCTCATTTTGGGATACGCCCGGCGGCGTGGTCTGTTGACGGCACAGCTAACGCCACGTATCCTATCGAACTGCGTGTTTCGTAGGGGGATGCTGACCCCTCGATTCAAGCCGTTGCACTTTACAGAAAGCTGGAATCATTCGAGAAGGAGTACGCTTTGCCTACTATTAACCAGCTGGTTCGCCAGGGCCGTCGTTCCGTGCCCAAGAAGTCCAAGAACGCTGCTCTGCAGCACAACTCCCAGAAGCGCGGCGTGTGCACCCGCGTCTTCACCACGAGCCCCAAGAAGCCGAACTCGGCTCTTCGTAAGGTTGCCCGTGTTCGCCTTGTCAACGGCATCGAAGTTACCGCTTACATCCCGGGTGAGGGCCACAACCTGCAGGAGCACTCCATCGTGCTCGTCCGCGGCGGTCGTGTCCGTGACCTCCCTGGTGTCCGTTATCACGTCATCCGTGGCGCCTACGACGCTGCTCCGGTCCAGAACCGTATGCAGGCCCGTTCCAAGTACGGTGCTAAGCGCCCCAAGGCCAAATAAGCCAGATAACGTTTTGATACTTTCGCCGTGTGCCGCTTAAGCGCCGCACGGTAGACACTTAAGGAGATTTCACATGCCGCGTCGTGCAGCAGCTAATCGTCGTGAGGTTCAGCCTGACGCCGTTTACAACAACCGCCTGGTGACTCAGCTCATCAACAAGGTCCTTCTTGATGGCAAGAAGGCCACCGCTGAGCGCATCGTTTACACCGCTTTCGAGATCGTTGCCGAGAAGTCCGAGGGTGGCGACGCTCTCGCTACCTTCAAGAAGGCTATGGACAACGTCAAGCCCACGCTCGAGGTTAAGCCCAAGCGTGTCGGTGGCGCTACCTATCAGGTCCCGATGGAGGTCAACTCCCGTCGTTCCACCGCTCTGGGTATCCGCTGGATCGTCAACTTCTCCCGCGCTCGCAAGGAGAAGACCATGGCCGAGCGTCTCGCCAACGAGATCCTCGACGCCTCCAACGGCCTGGGCGCTTCCGTCAAGAAGCGTGAGGACGTCTTCAAGATGGCCGAGGCCAACCGCGCGTTCTCTCACT
>ERZ812616.350-NODE-350-length-67361-cov-39.424346_pt1 | contig 67361 bp, 54 predicted proteins | sample MGYA00376249_ERZ812616 | MGnify/ENA primary metagenome ERZ812616 (study PRJEB26924, sample SAMEA4378265) | human gut metagenome | biome: human gut; feature: human-associated habitat; material: faeces | place: China | collected 2013 ...
ATGCGGCGGCGGCATGGGGGCACCGGCCTCCATGGCCTCTCCACCTGCGGAAACGAGGTGATGGCCAGGTGCCGGGGGCTATCTCCGCGTTGCGCTAGCTGCGGAAACGCGTGTTCCGTTCAGGCTGTTGCGTTGAGATTGAAAATCAACCGTCAACTGATAGAACAGTGTAGACATATCCAAGAGGAAAGGTGAACAGTAAAATGTAATAGGGTGAATAATTATGGCAAAAAGACCAGTACGATTGGCGACCTTTGACGGAGTCAAGGGAGGAGCCAAATCGAAATACGTCGGGCGGGGTCGGAGGGCCCGATGGGGTGGATTCCAGCCGAGGCTATTCGTCGCCGAAGCTGATGCCCAACGCCTTGGCCTCGCGCACCAGATCGCTCTGGGGGTCGACATACTTGAGCTTGCCGGCGACATCCTCGAGTGGCATGTGGCACATCTTGCCGTCGCGCAGGGCAATCATGTAGCCGAACTCGCCGCGCAGGCAGCCGAGCGCTGCCTCGACGCCGCACTGGGTCGCAAAGATGCGATCCTGGGCGTCGGGCTGACCACCGCGCTGCGTGTGACCGGGGATGGCGACGCGGGTCTCGCGACCAGTCTTGGCCTCGATCTCCTTGGCGATGTCGTACACGATTGACGGGCTCGTGCGCTCGGCGAGCTTCTTCTTGTACTCCTTCTTGGACAGCGCCGCGTCCTCCTTGGAGATAGCGCCCTCGGCGACGGCCACGATGGTAAAGCGGCTGCCGGTCTCCATGCGATGCTCGATGGTCTTGATGACGTTATCCATGTCGTAGGGGATTTCGGGAATCAGGATGACATCCGCGCCGCCCGCGACGCCGGCATACAGCGGGATCCAGCCAACCTTGTGGCCCATGATCTCGATAACAAACACACGGCCGTGACTCGAAGCGGTGGTGTGGATGTCGTCGATGCACTTGGTAGCGACGTCGATGGCGCTCGTAAAGCCAAACGTCAGCTCGGTGCCCCAGGTGTCGTTATCGATGGTCTTGGGCAGGGCGATAACGTTGAGGCCCTCTTCGCGCAGGCGGTTGGCGGTCTTGGTGGAGCCGTTGCCGCCCAGCATAAACAGGCAGTCGAGCTGCAGTTTATGATAGGTATGGACCATCGCGGGCACCTTCTCGACGCCGTCAGCCTCGGGAATATCCAAGCGCTTGAACGGCGTGCGGCTCGTGCCCAGGATGGTGCCGCCGCGGGTGAGGATGCCGCTAAAATCGGCGGGCGTCATGACACGGAATCTGCTGTAGATAAGGCCCTGGTAGCCGTCCTCAAAACCATAAATCTCGATAGGCTCTTCGCTATTGGTCATAAGCGTTTTGACGATGCCGCGCATGGTGGCGTTGAGTGCCTGGCAGTCGCCGCCACTGGTAAGAAGACCGATCCTAAGCATGATGAATCCTTCCGGGCAAGTTATAACATGCGCATAAGTTTACCCCCGCACACTGTTGATACGGGGGTAAAACGTGTTAGCTCAAGCGTATAGAAATGTAAGCAACGTCAGGGAACGTAAGGCCGACGGGCCTGGCTCCTTACAGTGCGAAGGCATCGACGTTGCCCCAGTGGCGGCGCAGCGTGATGGCGGCAGCGGGCTCGGTATTGTCAAAGACGACCGACCATTGCGTATTGCTGGTGATGTCTTCCGGATTGGGCTCTTGCGCTGCGGCTCGCAGGGCTTCCCAGGCAATCGTTTCGTCTTGGGCGCCGACATGGGCGTCAAGGACATCGGCGATTGCGACGGCGCGCTCTTTACCATGGCCCATCTCGCCATTCTTTTGGTTGGGCAGCACTTCGTCGCCATAGCAGGCGTAGAAGTTCGTGACCTGGCGTACGGGCGTCGCCTTGCATGCACGGTCGGGATCGCGCGGATCCCACTCCACCACCCGCGCGTCACCGGCGGCGTCGTTGATAAAGAAGTGGTAGTCGCGTCCGGCCATGGCGTGCATGTCGTAGGCAGAAAGCAGGTCGACGGCCTCCTGCGTGGTGGCCGCGCGGTCGAGCACCAGACGGATGGCGAGCGAAGTGTTGATGACGGGGCGTTGCGTGTCCTGGTCACAGGGTTTGGAATCCAGAGTGAGTACGGCAATGGACACGCCATATTCGTTGACGCCGTCGAGCTGGGCAAACGGGCCCATGAGTGCGGCGGCGCGTCCGGCGACGGAGTCAAGCGGAGTGTTATCGCCCAGGTTGTTAAGGGCCGCAAAGCCGATGGAGGCATAGCCGTCGCGCGGGTGATTGCGCACCAGCAGCGCCGAGGTGTCGTCCTTAAAGTCGTAATTGCGACCGGTGCGCACGCGGCCTTCGGCATCTACGGCGACAAAAGCGCTGCAGGCAAACTGGGCGCCTGGACATGTGCCGGCACGCCGGGGAGCACCTGCGCCACCACGGCATCGATGTAGGCCTGGTCGTCGCGCACGCCAGCGGCGATGATGCGGTCAAGGTCGTAGTCGTAGGCGATATCGATCGCGTACAGGTCGTATCCATCCGCATGGTCGGTCAAGCGTTTGAGCGACGCGACAGACTTGATTTGCTTGTGATAAACGATACCGGTGGCAGCGGCAAGGCCGACGGCGACTCCCGCGACACCGCAGGCGATGGCAACGTTACGTGGCTTCATGACGGCTCCTCTCGTCCTGTTAGCGTAATTGTCGCAAAAGGCGCGCGGGCATGATGGCTCAACTTGGTGAGTGGCGCGGAATTAAGCACGGAATGAAGAGTGCGGCGCTGGCGTGGCGGGGTATGCTGGAGGGGATCATCAGCCCAGCGAAAGGGGAGAGCATGACGGATCAGGAAGCGCCCGAGCGCGCGCATGTGACGGCCGACGATATCGAGGCTGCCAACGACCTTATCGACTTTATCGAGGCATGCCCCAGCATGTTTCATACGGCGGCGACCATTATGGCCGAGCTCGACGAGGCGGGCTTTACCTATCTGCCCGAGAATGCGGCGTGGGACATAGAGCCGGGCGGGCGTTATTACACGCAGCGCAATACCTCGAGCGTCATCGCTTTTAAGGTGGGCGAAGACCTGGCCGCTACGTGGGGCGAGGACGGCGTTGCCGGCGACTATCATTTTCAGCTCACGGCGTCGCACAGCGATTCGCCGACGTTTAAGGTCAAGGCCGTGCCCGAGCTCGATGGCGCAGGCGAGACGTTGCGCCTGAACACCGAGGCCTACGGCGGCATGATCGACTACACCTGGTTCGATCGTCCGTTGGCGCTCGCGGGCCGCGTGTTGGTACGCGAAGGCGACCGTATTGAGAGCCGCCTGCTTGCCACCGAGCGCGAGGTCGCTATTATCCCGAGCCTTGCCATCCATATGAATCGTGGCGTTAACGAGGGCTTTGCGCCCAGCCGAGCCGTTGACCTGTGCCCGCTCATCAGCGCCGGCGAGCTTAAGCAGAGTGACTTCGATGCCCTGATCGCTGACGAACTGGATGTTGAGCCTGAGCAGATTCTGGGCCGCGACCTGTTCCTCGTCAACCGACAGGATGCGCGTATTTGGGGCTGGGCCGACGAGTTTATCTCGACGCCCAAACTTGACGATTTGGCCTGCGCCTACACCTCGCTGCAGGCATTTTTGGGTGCCGAGAACGCGCACGACGTTTCGGTCTTCTGCTGCTTCGATAACGAGGAGGTTGGCTCCGAGACCAAGCAGGGCGCCATGTCGACCTTCTTGGCCGACGCTCTGCGCCGCATCAACGGATCGCTGGGCTTTGACGACGAGTCGTACCATCGCGCCCTTGCCGCATCGATGCTTGTGAGCTGCGATAACGCGCATGCCGTGCACCCCAACCACGCAGAGAAGTGCGACGCCCGCAACCAGGTCGTACTCAACGGCGGCATCGTCATCAAGGAAGCCGCCAACCAGCACTACTGCACCGATGCCTTTAGCCGCGCGGTGTTCCAAGCCATCTGCGATGACGCCGACGTGCCTACGCAGGCCTTCGCCAACAAGAGCGATATGGCCGGCGGCTCCACGCTCGGCAATCTGTCTAATATGCAGGCGAGCATGCATGCCGTGGACGTGGGCCTGCCGCAGCTTGCCATGCACTCGAGCTACGAGACCGGCGGCGTACGCGACGTGATGTACGCCATCCGCGCCCTCACTGCTTTCTACGAGCGCAACCTAACCATCAACGGCGCCGAAAGCGTGGAGCTCTAAAACCTACCAAAAAGGGATGTTAATTTTGGCAGGTTTTATCTGGGCAAATGCAAAGGGTGAAACCGAACTAGATCGGTGATGCGTAGCCGCCGAGGTGCAGTGTGCCTCGGCGGCTTTTTGTGTACAGAGTACGGCCAATGCTTATAAGTGCTTTACATGCTTTACGTATCTACCATAGTATTTTATGATAGTTTTGAAGGATTAAGGAGGGGTCATGACCACAACAGCCGCTCAGATCAACGTACGTCTCGATGCCGATCTTAAAAGGAGTGGGGACGCCGCTCTCTCCAAGGCCGGTATGACGCCGAGCCAAGCGGTGCGAGCGCTCTGGCAGCTTGCAGCGTCGCTGGCCGATCGCCCCGGTGCGCTCGAGGATATCCTGCTGCCCAGTCGTGCCCGGGCGGAACAGCGCGAGCGCGAAAAGGCCGCCAAACGTAAGCTCGAGCTTATGGATCAGGGGTCGAAGCTGTTCGCTGCCGCTTGCTGTGAGTCGGGAATCGATATGGTCAAGGCTCAGCCATCGGACGACGAAGAGCTCAAACGGAATGCCTATGCGGATCGCTATGGCGAGGAGATGAGCTGGCTCTATGAGTGAGACTCCAAAGCGCATCTTAGTTGACACCAACGTGTGGCTCGATTACTTCATTCCCTCACGACGTGGTCGTTCGGTGGCGATTGAGTTTTTACGCGATGCATGCACGGCGCAGGTGGATTTGCTGTATGCGGCGACATCGTCCAAAGACCTGTTCTATTTGATTTCAAGCGAACATAAGGCATGGTATCGGCGAGAGCATGGCTCACTGTCCCAAGATGCCGCCGTGGCATCGACATCACTTGCATGGGATTGCCTCGACGTGTTGTCGCAACTTGCCACGCCGGTACCCTGCGACCTGAGTGACATATGGATGGCGAGCAGGCAGCGTGAGCTCCATAGCGATTACGAAGACGATTTAATCATTGCGGCAGCGATACGTGCTCAAGCGGATCTCCTGGTCACCAACGATGTCAAACTCTGTTCGCATGCGCCCGTCGCAGCAGTGAACGTCGAAAACGCAAGAAAGTACTTGGCAACGCTCAAATAGCTCTAGACCTCACTGGCCAAACGGCGGGCTCGCAGCGTCGAGTGGTCCGCCGTTCGTTAGAACGGCGGAACCCTAATGCTCGATCCAACAACGTAAAGTTTCGCCGGCTTGCAGGTGACGCAGATTCTCTGCGGCAATGTCGACCACATTGTTGAGCGTAGCCTCCAAGTGGAACCAGCCCGAGATATGCGGCGTGATGAGCATGTTGGGCGCATCCCACAGTGGGCTTGTCTCAGGCAGCGGCTCGGGGTCGGTGACGTCGACCGCAGCGCCGGCAAGGTGCCCGGACTCGAGTGCAGCAACCAAGTCGTCGGCGACCACAAGATCGCCGCGGCCGCCGTTGGCAAAGAAGGCGCCCGGTTTCATCGCGGCGAAGAACTCGGCGTTCGCCAGGCCGCGGGTCTCGGGTGTGCTGGGCATAAAGGATGCGACGATGTCAGCCTCGGCTAGGCGCTCGGGGAGGGCGTCTATGCCGTCCATGTCCTCAAACACGATGGGGTAGACGAGCGGATGACGCTTGATACCGCGGACGTGCGCGCCCATGCTGCGGCAGAGCGTGGCAAAGTGGCCGCCGATATCGCCCGCGCCCAGCACCAGCACGTTGGCGTTTTTGAGCGAGGTGACCGGCCCCAAATCCTCCCAGCGATGCTCGCGCTGCAAGTCGTGATAGCCGGGCAGGCGCTTGATCATGGAAAGGACCATGGCAAACATGTGCTCGCTCACGGCCTGGCCGTAGGCGCCCACCGAGCAGGAAAGCTTGGCGTCGGCTGGCACAGTGCCGGCGGCCAAGCAATCGTCATAGCCCGCGGTCTGCAGTTGCAGCAGCTGGAGGTGCTCGCATGCGGTAAGCAGGGCAGGGTCTATGTTGCCCAAAATCACGTCGGCGTTGGCGACTTGTTCGCGCGTGGCGGCGTCGGCGCTCGTGTAGATAAAGTCCTCGCCCGGAGCGCTCGACTCAAGAATTGCGCGATGGCGATTGTTGACGGGCAACAAAACCAGGATGTTCACAAGCAGTCCTCTCCGCTCAACCTACCAAAAAGGGACAGGTTTATTTTGGCAGGTTTTATCAGGCAAAACGTTCAAATAAAACGCCGGATGCAAGACGAGCGTGCCCGTCAGCATCCGGCGCATCTACAGCTACCAGCTGAGCAGTTCGTAACCATCCTCAGTCACTACGAGCTGTACCTCGCACTGGGCCGAATCGCTACCGTCCTTGGTACGAACGCACCAGCCATCGCCCTTGCTGATCTTAATGTCGGGCGCTCCGGCGTTGACCATGGGCTCGATGGTAAAGACCATGCCCGGAGCCATGATGGTATCCACATCGGGCGCCTCGGTGGTAAAGCCCACAAACGGGTCCTCGTGGAACTCCTTACCGATGCCGTGTCCGCCGTACTCGCGCACCACGCTAAAGCCGGCGTCCTCGACCGTCTTTTGCACGGCCTCGGCCATCACGGACAGCGGCAGCCATGGCTTGACGGCTGCCAGACCCGCCTCCACGCTGGCTCGGGTGACGTCGACCAGGCGCTGGCGCTCGGCAGAGACCTCACCGATGCAGAACATGCGGCTCGAGTCGCTAAAGTAGCCGTCTAGGATCGTGGAGCAGTCCACGTTGATGATATCGCCCTCGTGCAGTACGTCCGTATCGCAGGGGATACCGTGGCAGACCACATCATTGATCGAGGTGCACACGCTCTTGGGGTAGCCCTCGTAGTTGAGGTCGGCCGGCGTGCCACCGTGCTCGACGGTGTAGTCGTAGATCATCTGGTCGATCTGGTTGGTGGTCATGCCCGCGGCGATGCGCTCGCCTACGTAGTCGAGCACGCCCACGTTGATGGCGGCGGAGCGCTTGATGCCCTCGATGTCGGCGGGCGTCTTGTAGAGCGTACGGGGCAGAACCTCCCAGCCCTCCTCCCACAGGCGCTCGAGGCGCTCGTCGAAGGCGCTGTGACATTTCTTATATTTCTTGCCGCTGCCGCACCAGCAAGCGTCGTTGCGGCCGGGCACGGGTCCTTTGTCATACATGGCTAACTTCCTTTCATCCGCAGCTAGTATAGCCCACCCGCAGACCAGCTCATTTGGGATGGGGCTAATTTAGCTGCTGGCGGGCGGCCGCGCTAGTAGCTCACCTGGCAGGGAATACCGAGGGCGCGCACGCGCGCGGCAATGGCGTCGAGTACCTCGGGCACTGCTTTGGCAAGGCCGGCGATCGGTGTTTCGCGCGCCACCGTGTAGATGGTCGCCTCCTGCGGGCGAATGCGCTCAAGCGCCGCGAGCCAGGGGGCAACGTACTCCTCGCCGGTGTTGTCGATGGGCTTGCCCTGATACTCGCCGGTCAAAAAGATCGTCTGGATAATAACGTGACCGTCAAAGCTTGCGAACGTCTCGATCTGGTGCTCGACGTCATAGGGGCCAACAGGCTGGTCGAGCAGCTGGATAAACGCCGGGTCGACGGTATCGAGCTTAAGAATGTTGTCGTCGACCATCATGAGCGCGTCGTGCACCTCGGGGCGGTCGGCGCGCGTGCCGTTGGAGAGCACGGCGATCTTGGAGTTTGGGGCAAGCTCGTCGCGCAGCGCGACGGCGCCGGCGATGGCCTGCGGAAACTCCGGTGCGGCGGTGGGCTCGCCGTTGCCTGCGAAGGTGATCACATCGGGGAGTTCGCCCTCGGCTGCCATCTCGCGCAGCTTTGCCTCGAGCGCGTCGAGTACCACGGCAGCTGTGTTGTACGGCTCATGGCAGGGGCGCTCGGCGTTGAGGCCGTTTTCGCAGTAAATGCAGTCGAACGTGCAGATTTTGCCGCTGGCCGGCATCATGTTGACGCCGAGCGAGAGACCAAGGCGACGGCTGCGAACAGGCCCAAAGATGGGGCTGGCATTCAAAAACGTAGACATAGGCATATGCTCCTCAAGACAATTGTGCCTAAGCATAGCATCGGCTCCAAAGCAAGGTGTGGGCTCTTGCTTTACAAGTTTCGTTTTTTCACGTCGCTCATGATGTCGTGCCATGAAAAGCCTCGGGTCGGGTAAAGTTAATCTGTTAACAAGGTGTAAAGCAATGCGGGTCCATCCAACCGTGCTGACGTGCAACTGGATGAGCATTGATGATGGGGGCACAACATGGATTTTACGGTCGAGAATGTAGGCACCACAATTGCCTGTCGCGAATATGCCGACCCGGATGTGTCGCCTGATGCTCCTGCCTTGGTGTGCGTGCACGGCGCTTGTGTCGACGGTACATTTTTCGACGGAATCGCTTGTGAGCTCAGCCGCAACTACCGCGTCATTGCCTACGACCGTCGCGGCTGTGGTGACAGCAGCGAAGCGGCAGACGGCAGCTATGATCTTGCCGCTCAGGCCGCCGACCTGCAGGCCGTGATCGAACACGTTGGCGCTCCGACAAATGTGCTTGCGCACAGCGCCGGTACGTTGGTGGCGCTGGAGCTTCTTCGTACCGAACCCCATCTCGTCGCCCGTGCGATTCTGCATGAGCCGGCTGTGTCGGCCGAAGGCGTCGGCATGGGCGCAGCTCCGGTTTTGCTCGATATGATTGCGGCTGGAAAGGTTTCAAGGGCGCTCCGGCTTTTCTTGGGAGCCCTCGGCGACTTGGACCCCGAGGCTCCTGGAACGACCGAAGCAGAAGCCAAGCATGCCCTGCGCAACGGCCGCAGTTTCATGGCAAACGAATACGGGATTACTATGACCTGCGTTCCCGATTGGGATAGCGTTCGCGCGTCAAAAACGGTGGCCGCCGTGCTCCTGGGCGAGCTCTCGATTGGCACGCCCCGTGAGGCTGGTACGCGAGCGGCTGCCGAATATCTCGATTGTCTTCTCGTGACGATCCCGGGCGCGCATAACGGTCTGCGCGATCGCCCGGCAGCGGCTGCCCGGGCTGTCCGTGGCATCCTGGGGCTCTAACACCCGCAATGGCTAAAGCAGGCTTCACCCGCAAACGTTTCGGCCGTGTTAACAAATGTGCTCAAAACCTCACGTCTGCGACTTCAATCGCGCCGCCTGCCAACTCATAAAAATGTAACAGCATTCACGTACTTACCTGCATCGACAAGGTGTTACCCTTGTAGCATTTGGAACCCACCGCTACCATGCGAAACTATCGAAAGGGCCCCATATGCTCAATAATCACGAGGTCAATCTAACCGACGAGGAGGCTGCCGCTGAGGTCGCCCGCGTCGCGAAGACCTACCCCGTGGTGCGTTTGCTGTCGGCCGATCAGATTAAGAGCGAGCCTAACTGCCTGCTCGCCGGCGATCGGTGTCCTTGTTTACGCCAGTCGAGTCTTGAGGCTTTGGCAGACTCCGATGAGGTGTCGGAGCAACTGCTCAATGATGGCACTGAGTACCGCGCCCGTCTACGCCCTTTGAAGGTCGAGGGCGAGCCTCACGTCTTGCTGATGGTGCGTCCGATCGATGAGCAAGAGGCCGCAGAAGAGGACCTTGTCTACACCGACGTGCTGACGAGTGTGCACAATCGCCGGTATTACGAGGAAAAGCTTCGCGGCGCCCGTATGAATGCCGGCGTTGCGATGATCGACCTTGATGATTTTAGGGTCTTCAACGATACGTGTGGCCGTCATGCCGGCGACCTTGCGCTCGGTGCTGTGGCGACAGCCATACGCAGCGGAATTCGTTCGACTGACGAGCTTGTGCGCTATGGCTGCGACAAGTTTGTGGTTGTCATGCCCAATATTCCCTCCGATGACTTCGCCCGTCGCCTGCATCAGGTGTCCGATGCCGTTCGTGCCACGATTATTCCGGGCCATGAGTACATGAGCTTGACGGCATGTGTTGGTGGCGTTCGCATTCATGGCGAGACGGTCGATGAGGGCGTTGGCCGCGCTGTCCAGTTATTGAGCCGCGCTAAGGCAAAAGCCGGTACGGTCGTGACCGATGCCGATTCCATCGAGGCCTTCCAAAGCGAAAAGCCTTTGGTGCTTATTGTCGATGACTCCGAGATGAACCGAGTCATTCTCAACGAGATGCTCAGGGACGAGTACTGCATCCTCGAGGCCGATAACGGTCGTACGGCGCTCGACATGGTCGACCGCTATGGCGATGAGTTGTCGCTCGTGCTGCTGGACATTGTCATGCCGGGCATAAGCGGCTTTGAGGTGCTGGCCGATCTGTCGCGCCGAACGGGTATCGACAATCTGCCTGTCATCATGATCTCGAGCGAAGATTCCGATGATATGGTGCTGCGCGCGTATGAGCTGGGCGCCTCGGACTATATCAACCGCCCGTTTGACTCCCGTGTCGTGCGCCGCCGTGTAAGCAACACCATCCGCCTATACGCCAAACAGCGCCGTCTGACGAGCCTGCTGTCCCAGCAGTACAACGAGCGTGTCAAGAACAGTCGCATGCTCATCGACATCATGGCCGGTGTCATGGAGCTTCGCAATGGCGAGAGCGGCAGGCACGTTACGAATATCGAGAAGCTGACCGAGCTGCTGCTTGGCTGCCTGGTCCAGCGTAGTGACAATATCTTCCTCGACAATGAGGAACGCTCCACGATTGCTCTGGCTTCGGCGCTGCACGATATCGGCAAGATGTCGATTGACGATGCGATTCTCAACAAGCCCGGGCGCCTCACGTCCGAGGAATTCGAGATTATGAAGACGCATACCACGATCGGCGCCGACATGCTGCTCGAACTGGGCCGCCATCACGCCGGCAATGCGCTTATGGAATATGCGTACCAGATTGCGCGCTGGCACCACGAGCGTTGGGATGGCAGGGGTTATCCCGACGGCCTTAAGGGCGACGATATCCCCATCGCCGCGCAGGTGGTTTCGGTGGCCGACGTGTACGATGCGCTGACGAGCGTGCGCGTGTACAAGGATGCTATCCCGCACGAGGAAGCGATCCAGATGATCCTGGACGGTAAGTGCGGTACCTTTAACCCGCTGCTGCTCGACTGCCTGCTCGAGGTGCAAGACCAAATTGCCGAGACGTTGGCACGCCCCGCTGACGTCGTCGCGTTTCCCACGATTTAGTTTGACCAAAGGAGTTTTTGATTCATGATTTCCATGCGTGAGGCGTATGAGAAGATCGGCGCCAATTATGATGACGCGTGCGCTCGGCTGATGGGTGAGGAAATGCTTGCCCGCTTTGCCCTCAAGTTTTTGGATGACGAGAGCATGGACAAACTGGAGGCCGCCATGGCGGCAGGAGACGCCGAGAGTGCGTTTATGGCAGCGCACACGCTCAAGGGCGTGAGCCAGAACCTGGGATTCAACAATCTGTACGAGCCGGCGGTTGTGGTGACCGAGGCGCTGCGCGGTGCCGATACTGTTGACGGCGCTCGTGAGGGAATGCATGCGCTGCAGCAGCAATATGCGGCCACAATGTCGGCCCTGCGCGAGGCGGCTGAATAAGGGCTTGCGAGCCTTGGTGTGTGCCGGCCACGTACAGGCAAAAGGGCGCCCCGTCGGACCATGTGGCCGGCGGGGCGCCCTCATCTGTTGTGCCGTCCGTGAACTAACGGGCCTGCTTTACCTTGGCCGCTGCCTCGACAAACGACTTCCACAGGTTAAAGTCGGTCTCGAGCGTTTGCCAGGTGTACTCGGGGTGCCATTGCACGCCCAGGCAGAACGGCTGGCCCTCGACCTCGATGCACTCGGGCACGCCGTCGGTTGCCTTGGCGACCAAACGCGTGCTTTTACCCAGACGATCGACGCAGCAGTGGTGTGCGGAGTTGGTCTGAATCAGCCTGTGCCCGCCAACCGCGCGCTCCAGCAGCGAGCCCGGCACGACCTCGACAGGATGCACAGGGTCGTTGAGCACGTGGGTATGGCGCCACTGCGTGCGGCCCTCGCGCGCGCCCAGGCTCGGCACGTCCATGCACAGGGTGCCGCCGGTGGCGACATTGAGCAGCTGCGTGCCGCGGCAGGTGGTAAAGAGTGGCTTTTTGGCGCGGAGCACCTCGTTAACCAGCTTAAACTCAAAACGGTCGCGAATCTCGCAGCACAGTGTGGGGTCGTAGGGGCGCTCGTCGCCCCAGCGCTTGGGGTTGACGTCCGGGCCGCCGGGAATAGCGATGCCGTCGGCGATGTCGACGTAATGACGGATAACCTCAATGTCCTCGGTGATGGACATCTGCAACGGCAGGCCGCCGGCGGCAAGGATAGCATCGACAAAGACACTGGCGATTTCCTCGTTGGGGGAGAGCGTCTCGCTTAAAAACGGCTTTGCTTCTTCCCAGCGCGGCGCGACGAGGATGAGCGGGCGGTCGGCGGGGGCGACGTCGACATGCGGGGTAAAGGACGATGAAGTGCGGGTTCCAATCATGGGCGTGGCTTTCGAATCCGGGTGGACATGGCGCAGGGGCGGCGCGGGGCAAACGCTGTTGATGAATTTGCCCCGCGTGGCAATTGGGTTAGTGGCCCTTGATGGAGTTGAGGAAGTCCTGGGCACGTTGGGTCTTGGGGTGGTCGAAGAACTCGTCGGGCGTGCCGGTTTCCACGATCTGGCCGTCGGCCATAAACACGACGCGGTCGGCCACGCGGCGGGCGAAGTTCATCTCGTGCGTAATGACGATCATCGTCATGCCCTGCTGCGCCAAGCGCACCATGACCTCGAGCACCTCGTTGATCATCTCGGGGTCAAGGGCACTCGTGGGCTCATCGAAGAGCATGGCCTTGGGCTGCATGGCAAGAGAACGGGCGATGGCCACGCGCTGCTGCTGGCCGCCCGAAAGCTGTGCGGGCACCTTATCGGCCTGTTCGGCAACGCCCACGCGGCTCAACAGATCCATGGCGCGCTCACGAGCCTCCTCCTTGGACACGCCCAGTACGTCGACCGGCCCCAGCATGACGTTTTGCAGCACCGTCATATGCGCAAACAGGTTGAACTGCTGAAACACCATGCCCAGCTCGGCACGCATGCGGGCAAGGTCCTTGCCTTCCTGCGGCAGGGGCTCGCCTTCGATGAGGATCTCGCCCGAGTCGATGGTTTCCAGACGGTTGATGGTTCGGCACATGGTCGACTTACCCGAACCGGAGGGGCCGATCACCACGACGACCTCGCCGCGGTCGACCGAGAGATTGATGTCGTTGAGGACGTGCAGATCGCCGTAGTGCTTATCGACGTGCCTGAGCTCGATCAGCGGCTGATTGCCGGTGGAAGAGGTGCTCTGTGCCATGGTGCTCGGCTCCTTATGACTCGAAATGGTAAATCGTTAGCGGATGATGGTCGCGCCGGTCTTGTGCGAGACGTAGACGGCGGCCTTGTTGATCGCGACGTTGATGAGGATATAGATGACCGCGATCACCAGGTAGACCGACACGAGGGCGTCGTAGTTGGTAATGAGCACGCGGGCGTTTTGCATGAGGTCGGGGTAGCTCACCACGTAGGCGACGGTGGTGTCTTTGACGACGACCACGAGCTGCGAAATCAACGACGGAATGATAAACCGAATAGCCTGGGGCAATACGATTTTAAAGGTGATTTTAGCTTTGGAGAGACCGAGTGCCTGGGCAGCCTCGACCTGGCCGCGCGGCACGGCGTTGACGCCGGCACGGAAGATCTCGGCCAGTACACCGGCTGCGGCGAGCGCGACGGGAAGCGTGAGCATCCAAAACGACGGCAGCGCGATCTTGTACTGGGGCAGCACCAAAAAGAAGAAGTAGATGAACAGCAGGCTCGGCACGCCGCGGAAGAAATCGGTGAGCACGCGGCAGACCAGCTGCAGCGGCTTAATGTCGCTGGTGCGACCGAGCATAAGGGCAAGGCCGAGCACCAGCGCGATGGCGCCGGCGGTGAGTGCGACCTTAACGGTGCCCTCAAAGCCGGCAAGCAAGAACTTCCAGGTGGTGAGGTGCGTAAAGAAATACCAATAGTGAACCGAAAGCTGGCCGGTCACATAAAAGCGCTGCAACACAAGGGCAACGAGTGCGACGACGGCAACCAGCGAGATGGCGGTGCCGATGCGAATCTTGGCGCGCATCTTGGGGCCGGGAGCCTCGTAGAGCGCATCGCGCATGGTGAGCGCGGGAGAGGAGTGCTTGCTCATCGGAGGATCCTCACCTTCTTATCGATATAGTTGCCAATGTGGCTCACCACAAAGGCCGTGCCCAGGTAGCCGAGCGCCGAGATAAAGAACGCGGCGACGCCGCCGAGCGAGCGCGTGTTGATATAGCTCACCACGCCGGTGAGCTCCTGCGGTTTAAGCGGCACCTGACTGCCGAGCGCGGTGGTGAGCATGACGGCGATAAAGAGGTTGGTCATGGGCAGCACACTCGAGCGCAGTGCCTGCGGAATCACAATCTTGGCGAGGATGCGGTTGAAGCTCATGCCCAGCGAGCGGGCGGCTTCCACCTGGCCGACGCCGACGGTGTTGATGCCGCTCATAAAGTTCTCGGAGCCAAAGGCAGAACCCAAGAGCACTGTGGCGACGATGACGCAGGTGCGGTAGGGCAGGACGACCTTGAGCGGCGGCAGCGCATAGACGACGATGATGAGTAGCGCGATGCCGGGGATGTTACGGAAGACCTGGACATACAGGTCGCCAAAGACGCGCAGCGGCTTGAGCGGCGACACGCGCATCACGGTGACGGCGACGGCCAGCACCATGGCGATGACAAACGACTCAAGCGTCATGCCCCAGGTTGCTAGCAGCGCGTCGATATAGTTCTGGCCATAGAGCGACCAGAGCTCGGAGAGACTCATGCGGACCTCCCGCCGGTAAGGAAAGGGGCTCCCGTGTGTACGGAAGCCCCGACAACTCAGTGAGGAAACAGTTTATCGCAATAAAGCGCATCGTGCGTTTCCGTATGGTTTCGTAGCGGCCGTTACTAGGCGTATTGCCTAGGCGCCGATCTCGGGTAGCTCGGGAACATTGGTGTCGCCCGTACGGTCGCCAATGCAGATCTGCCACAGCTTGGTCCAGGTGCCGTCATCCTCGGTCTTCTTAAGGAAGTCGTTAACGAAGGCGACGCCGTCGGAATCGAGCGGCAGGCCGATGCCATAGGGCTCCTTGCTGCCGAAGGGCTTGCCGGCAATCTTGTACTTACCGGGCTCGCGGACCAGGGCGCTCTGCTGCATGTTGTTGTCGATGACGTAGGCATCGACGCGACCCTGCTGGAGTGCCTGACGGGCCTCCTCGTCGGTCTTGAACTCCTGCTGGCTGGCCTTGGGGGCAAACTCCTCCAGGATGGCGGGGCCGTTGGAGCCGGACTGGACGGCGACGTTCTTGTCGGCCAGGTCGTCGACGCTCTTGATGTCGTCGTTATCGGCGAGCACCAGGATGGCCTGCTGGGTGTAGTAGTAGGGGCCGGCGAAGGAGACGAGCTTCTTGCGCTCGTCAGTGATGGTGTAGGTGGCAAAGACAGCGTCGACCTGGCCGTTTTGCAGGACGGACTCGCGCGTGTCCGAGGTCACCTGGGTGATCTCGACCTTGTTCTCGCCCAGAATGTAGTTGGACAGGAGCTGTGCGATACCGGCGTCGAAGCCGCGGGTCTGACCGTCTTTCTCGTTGAAAAGGGAGAAGAGCGTGGAGGTCTGAACGCCACCGATCTTAAAGACGCCGGCGTCCTTGACGGCCGTAGCCCAGGTGCTGGCGGTGATGGCATCGTCATCGGCCTTGGGGCCGTTGTCGACGAGCTTGTCGAATGCCTTGGCGTCGAGCGTGGTGGAAGCCTCGGTATCTTCGGAGCTCTTGGAGGAGCCGGCGGCGGAACCCTTGTCGGCCTCGGCGCTGGTGTCGGAGCAGCCGGCAAGACCAAGGTCGGCGACGGTTGCGAAGGTGGCGGCAACGAAGCCGCGGCGGTCGAGAACGACCTGCTGGGAGAGGTTCTTGCTCATGGTAGAACACCTTTCTCAATATAATCCCTAGCGGTTGAGTAGAGTTATACCCTATTGCGCTCAGACGGGTCAACACGAAATAACTCAGAAACATACTTACCTTATGGGTTATTCTACCTACCATAAAGGGACAGGTTTATTTTGGCAGGTTTTATCTGGTCAAACGACGATTGTTACAGCTGATATAGCGTTTTGCGTGACCTAAAACCACCACAAAGGGGACAGGCACCTTTGTGGTGGTTTGGGCTGGTACGTCGCCCGGTCTCGTTGTTTTGTCTCGATCTGTAACAGCTAGACGCGGAAATGGGTTCTACCTGTTACAGACTGAGACAAAGGTCAGGGGCAAAGACGGTTTGTCTAGATCTGTAACAGTTAGACGGGAATTCGGGCCATAGATGTTACAGATTGAGATAATCGCGTCGCGAAAATAAAAACCTCCGCAGGGGCGCTTCCCTTGCGGAGGTTTTCTTACTCGTTGAGTAGTCTCACGGCTTCGGCGGCCATGTTCTCGACCGTCGTGCCGTTCTGAGCGAGCAGCTCGTTGGGGTCGTAGCGGTCGGGGAAGCCCTTGGCGATGCCGAAGGTGCGCGTGCGCACAGGCATGCAGGCCAGATAGCACGCGACGCGCTCGCCCCAGCCACCGTCCAAGATGCCGTCCTCGAGGGTGACGACAACGCGATGCTCAGCGGCAAGACTGTCGAGGAACTCGCGGTCAAGCTCGGTTGCAAAGCGCGGGTTGACGAGCGTCGCCTCGATACCGTACTCGGCAGCCAAGCGGTTTGCCACGCGCTCGCCCAGCTCAAAGAAATCGCCAAGCGCGAGCACGGCCACGTCGCGACCCTGACGCACCACGTTGTAGCGAACGGCGCTGTAGTCGGTGTCTTCGGCGGGCGCCAAGTCGGGGCGGCTTACCAGGCCAATGCCCGGCACACGGATCGCTACGGGATGCTCGCGGTGGTCGAGCGACCAGCTCAGCATGGACAGATATTCCTCCATGCAGGCAGGTGCAAGGTAGTGCATGTTGGGAAGTCCGCCCAGCATGGAAATATCAAAGAACGAGAGGTGCGTCTCGGACGTGGTGCCAAAGATCGACGCGCCAAACACCAAGATGGTTGCGGGGGCGTCGTTGAGGCACAGGTCGTGCCACAGTTCGTCGTAGGCGCGCTGCAAAAACGTGCCGTACACACCAAAGACTGGCTTGGCGCCCGAGCGCGCAAGCGCGGTGGCAAAGGTCACGGCGTGTTCCTCGGCAATGCCCACGTCGACAAACTGCTTGCCTGCCGCGGCGCGAAGCTCGGGTGTAAAGCCCATGATGTAGGGCGTGGCAGCCGTGATGCCCACAACCTGCGGATCGCGCTCGATGGCGGCGCTGAGCGCCTCGCCCGTAATGTCGGCATAGGTGCGCGGCGCAGGCTCGCTCGGATGGCCCGGGCAGAGCTTGCGCCCAGTCGCCATGTCAAACGGACCCACATGATGCCAGCGCTCGGGGTCGCTCTGGGCTGGCTCAAAGCCCTTGCCCTTTGCGGTGGAGACGTGCAGCACGATGGGATGATCGATATCGCGCAGCTCCTGCAGCGTGTCGACCAGGGCCAACACATCGTTGCCGGTGTCCAGATAGCGGTAGTCGAGCCCCATCGCGCGGAAAACGTTGCGCTCACAGGTGCCGTTGCTGGCGCGTAGCTCGGCCAGATTGCGATACAGGCCACCGTGGTTTTCGGCGATGGACTGGTCGTTATCGTTGACGATGATGATCAGGTTGCTGTCGAGATCGGCGGCATTGTTAAAGCCCTCAAACGCCAAGCCGCCCGAAAGCGAGCCGTCGCCAATGATGGTAATGACGTTGTACGTATCGCCCGCCAGGTCACGAGCGTGTGCCAGGCCGCAGCCCAGGCTCACCGACGTGGAGGTATGGCCCATGGCAAACAAGTCGTGCTCGGACTCGTCGGGATTGGCAAAGCCAGAAGCCTCACCATAACGCTCCGGATCGATATAAGTGTACGCGCGCCCCGTCAGCGCCTTGTGGGCGTAGGTCTGGTGCGAAACGTCAAAGACAATTTTGTCGATGGGGGAGTTAAACACGCGATGGAGCGCAACCGTGAGCTCAACGACGCCCAGGTTGGGGGCAACGTGCCCGCCGACGGCGGCGGAGCTTTCGAGGATGGCGTGGCGAATCTCGTCGCAGAGCTGCGGGAGCTCGGCGCGATTAAGAGCCTTGACGTCCTCGGGCGTTGTCGTTTGCGTAAGCAGCATCGTTGTGGGTTACTCCATGCGAATCGAGCGCCGGCGCTCCCTCGGCCGGCACAATTGCACAAGACAGTCTCGCACATTTTGGCGTTTGATATGTGACGGCGGCGCGGTAATTCGCCAACTGGCGGGGCAAAACGTTTTGTCCGATGCCATACTGGTAGATTCGATGGTGATTATATTCATTGCGTGCAGGCCGTGGCTTGCCGCCGGGTGCCGCTGGAAGGAGGCCGCATGTCCGATGCCGTTCGTGCCGAGAGCATCGCGCGCGAGGTCGACCATGCCGCCCGTCAGCTTGCCCGGGCGGGCCGCTTGGACCTGACGCGCGAGTTTATCCAGCATGGCGACGTGACGGTCTATGCACATGTGACCTCGGTGGCGCGGACGAGCCTGTCCTTTGCCGAGCGCCTGGGCCGTGCTGGCATTTCGGTCGACCGTGCCTCGCTGCTGCGCGGAGCCCTGTTACACGACTACTTTCTCTACGATTGGCACGACCCCGACCCGAGCCATCGACTGCACGGATTTCGGCATCCATTTTTTGCCCTGGCGCGTGCCGAGGAAGATTTTGAGCTGACGCCGCGCGAGCGGAATATTATCGTGCGGCATATGTTTCCGCTGGTACCGGTGCCGCCGACGTGTCGTGAGGCATGGATTGTGTGCCTGGCCGATAAGTGGTGCGCGCTGTGCGAGACGGTCGCCGGCCGTCTGCCGCGCAAGGACGGCGCGAACGATTCGAACGAGGGCTCGAGTGACGGTTCGAGCAAAGATTTGAGCGAGAAGAGGAGAGGGTAGACGGTGGGGACCGCGATCGACATGGCATTTGGCGGCGCGACGCTTGCCGCCTGCCCGCTCTCGGCACTGGTGCTCTCGTTTGCCTTCTACGGTTTTTGCGGCTGGGCGTGGGAGTCGACGGTCTGCGCCATGCTCAACCACGGACGCTTTGCCAACAGCGGCTTTTTGCTGGGACCGTGTTGCCCCATCTATGGCGCGGGCGGCATTGCCTGCTGGCTGCTGTTGCGCGGGATTCCGGATGCCTCGAGCCAGTTTGTCGCCGCGGCGCTCGTATGCAGCGTGATTGAGTACAGCGTGGGCCTTCTATTGGAAAAAACAACAGGTGCGCGCTTTTGGGACTATTCGCACCTGCCGTTTAACCTGCACGGACGCATCTGTCTGTACTGGGCCTGCGCGTTTGGCCTGGGTGCGCTGTGTATTTGTCGTTTAGTGGAGCCGGCGGTGTTGGGGCTGCTTGGCCATCTGCCGGTGCTGATTGTGCGGCTGTCCGCCTTTATCGTCGCGGTCGCGATGATGGTCGACGCGGCGTGCTCGTTGGCGAGCTGGCGGCGTCTGTCTGATCAGCTGGAGCGCGTCCGGGCCGACTTAGCCGACCGCATCAATGAGTCGCTTGCCGATGCCTCGGATTCAATGCTCGAACGTATTCCCGATTCGACGATTGACTCGGTGGCGCAGACGCATATCCGTAGCCGTGCCGTTAACGCGTGGCTGGCCGAGCTGGGTGACGCCGCGCTCGATGCCCTGCGCGAGAAGGCTTCGATGCCGACATTTATCTCGGATGGTGCTCGCGGCCTGGCGCTTGCCGCCCGCCGCGTGGCCGATGCCGCGCCGAGCATGCCGCGTCCGTCGCTCAGTCGCCGCCTTGCCGGCAAGCGCATGAGCCGTCCGGTGCCGAGCGTGTCACTCAGCCGTCGCGACCTGCGCTTCTTCAATGCCTTCCCGCGTCTGCGCATCAATCGCTACGAAGGTGTCATTCGAGCTACCGACCTCCGCGATCGAGCCCGCGAACTGTTCCGGCGCTAGCCGGGACGGGCGCGCTCACGGCTCCCTTGCTCGCGTATTTCCCGTTCGTTTCGCGCCCGTTGCCGCGCCGTTTCCAAGATTGCGGCACCGTTTCCATTCGACAACGCAGCGTTTAACAACGCCGTATCTGGTCTACACCAGTTGCCCCTCGGCCGCATCATGGGCGCCGACAACGTCCATGCGACCAAGGGGGAGCGAATGTACGATACGGGATCGACAACGTTTATGCTCATCTGCACCATGCTCGTGTTTTTAATGACACCGGGTCTGGCGTTTTTCTATGGCGGCCTGTCCAGGCGCAAAAATGTCATCAACACTATGCTTATGTGCTTTGGCGCCATTGGCCTGGTTGGTGTGCTGTGGATTGTTGCCGGCTGGTCGCTGGCCTATGGCGGCGACGGTTCCAGCCCGTTTATTGGAGGCCTTGACCAGCTGCTGTGCCTGCCGGTGCTCAACCAGGTGCTGCAGGCGGCCGAGGGCAGTGCCGCGGACGGTGCCGTCTACCCTCAGATCATCAACATCGCCTTTCAGATGGCGTTTGCCATGATCACGGCCGCTATCGTCACGGGCAGCCTGGCCGGCCGCGTTAAGTTTGGCGCCATGACGGCCTTCCTGGGCATTTGGCTGCTCGTGGTCTATGCGCCGCTTGCCCACATGGTCTGGGGCGGCGAGGGCTCCTTTATCGGCGACATCATCGGCGCACTCGACTTTGCCGGCGGCGACGTGGTGCACATTTCGTCCGGTCTCACGGGCCTGATTCTCTGCTTAATGCTCGGCCGTCGTCGCGGCTTTGGCATGGTGAGCTATCGCCCGCATAACGTGCCGTTTGTGGCGCTGGGAGCCGGCCTGCTTTGGTTTGGCTGGTTTGGCTTTAACGGCGGCAGTGAGTTCAAGGCCGATGCCGTTGCGGCGCTCGCCATCCTCAACACCGTGACGGCCAGCGCGGCGGGCATGGTCTCGTGGCTTGCCGTCGAGCGCGTGCACACCGGTCGTCCCACGCTGGTGGGTGCTAGCACCGGTTTGGTTGCGGGCCTTGTGGTGGTTACGCCGGGTGCGGGCTTTGTCGAGCCGTGGGCGGCGCTGGTCATGGCCTGATCGTATCGCCCGTCTGCTATCTGGCCATCAGCCATCTTAAGACCAAGTTCGGCTACGACGATGCGCTCGACGCGTTCGGTTGCCACGGTATCGGCGGCATCTTGGGCGGTGTGCTCACGGGCCTGTTCTGCGTGCCGGAACTCTCGTGGACCGGTAAGGGCGGCCTGTTCTACACGGGCGACGTGTCGCTGCTTGTCTCGCAGGTTCTGGGCATTGTGGTGACGGTCGTTATTGTGCTGGTGCTCGACTTGGTGATCGCCGCGGTGGTCAAGGCGCTGTTCCACGGTAGCCTGCGCGTGGACGAGGCCGACGAGGCGCTGGGCTTGGATGCGAGTCAGCACGGCGAGAGCGCATATCCCTCCTTCTCGGGACTTGACTAGCGGCTTCCCCAGGCACCGCACCTTGGGTTTCAAACCGTCGCTTGCGTACAAAAGTACGCGGCGCTCCTCTTTCAACCCAATCTGCGGCACCTGGGAAACCCGCGTCTCATGTAAAGGGATACGTTGATTATTGAGAGGAATTCATTATGAAAAAGATCACGGCTATCGTGCGCCAGGAGAAGCTTGAGGTTCTTAAAGACGCGCTGTTTGCTGCCGATGTTCGTGGCATGACTATCAACCAGGTACAGGGCTGCGGCGCTCAACATGGCTGGAAAGAATACGTGCGCGGTAACGAGCTACTCGTCAACACGATTCCTAAGGTGCAGTTCACCCTCATCTGCGCCGACGAGCATGTCGACGGTATCGTTGAAATCGTCTGCAACGCAGCTCGCACCGGTGCCGTCGGCGACGGCAAGATTTGGGTCGAGCCGGTCGAAGAAGTCATCCGCATTCGCACCGGCGAACACGGCCCGGCCGCGGTGTAGAATCGACCGTCTGCCATCCGCAACGTTAAAATGCTGCAATGAGGCACAAGACTTGCGTTGCGGATGGGCGGATTATGGGTCGCAATAAATATCCCGAGGAGACGGTCGCGAAGATTCTCGACGCGGCACTGGAGCTATTCTGCACACAGGGTTATGAGGGAACGAGCATTCAAGATATCGTTGACCGTCTCGATGGCATGACCAAGGGCGCTGTCTATCATCACTTCAAGAGCAAAGAAGAGATTTTCAACGCCGCGTTTGATCGGGCGATGACTCCGATTGTTGAGCACCGTCGCTCGATGCTTGGCGTCGGTAATATGACCGGCGCCCAAAAGCTCAAGCGGCTGTACGCTCCCGAGTCCGTCGTTCCGCAAATTGAACTTTGGGCACGCATGCGTCCTGCAGCAGATCCGGTAAAAAGCTCGCGTCTACTGGCGATGCAGTACCAGGGCTCATTTGACGAGTCGGCCGATGGCTATCTCTTGCCGGTGATCGAGGAGGGCATCGCCGACGGATCCATTGCGTGCGAATGCCCGCGCGAAGCGGCGGAGGCCGTATCGTTGCTGGCGAATCTCTGGTTGCTGCCACTGTTTCGTCCGCTCGAGCCCAAGGACCGAATGCTCGCTCGCGCTCAATGTTTGGCGCAGATGGCCGCCGCGGTGGGACTCGATTTGGGTAATGAAGTGCTTCAGACAACGGCGCAGATTTGGGACGTATGGGACCGCGCCGGGTGGTAATATAGATACCAACGGTATGTAATTGATTTGTGAGGGTAGCCACGGCTGCCCTTTTCAAGTCATTAAATACATACTAGTGGTATGTATAGGGGGTGGGCTTATGGCTGGAATGCGGAGGAGTAGCGTCTCGTTGACGCAAAAAAACAGTGCGATCTATCAGGATTTTTGGCTTTCTTGTTGCGCAACTGTGCACGTATTCGATGCTGTCGGCGCTGTGCTTTGCGTATCCACTTTACTTGTTCGATAGCAGCGGATCGTCAACGTTATATGGCACCGTCGTGGCGACGGCGTTCATACCAGGTGTGCTCGCGACTCCGGCTGGCGGAATCTTGGCGGATAGGGGAAGACATCGCGAGGTCCTCATGGCCCTCGGCATTGCTCTGATGACTGCATCACTGCTGTCTATCCCCATGAAGCGCTCTTTGCCTCTTGCGGTCGTCGTAGTAGCGATACTTTGTGTTCAATATGGTGTTCAATCGCTGCTGAAGCCAATGCTCCAAATTGAGACGGTGCGTATGGCGGGTGAAGAGAAGGTTGAGCGGGCCACTGCATTGGTTTCGCAGATGACCATGGTGAGCAATATCTTGGGTCCTGTGGTCGGGACGGCAGTCTATGGGTGCTTTGGCATCGATACTCTTTGCACGAACGCGTCGGTGGCGTTTGCGATTTCAGCTCTCTTGTTTGGGGTCGCACTCAAGCAAAATGCCCCATCTGAAACGATGGGAGACGGCGCGACTCGTACGACATGTCGAAACGATTTTTGGGAGTCGATTCGGTATCTGTTGCAAAATGCATCATTGGCCGCTGTGATTTTGCTTGCGGCAGTTTTGAACCTTGCGTTGGTTGGGCTAACGATTGGCGCTCCCATTATTGTTACAAAGCATCTCGGCATGCAATCGTCCTGCGTTGGGATAGTTGAGGTTGCTCTGGGCTTGGGTGGTCTTGCCGGCAGTGGCTTGGTCGGCATTTGGCCGCATCGTTTTTCTTTCAATGGCATATGTCGATATGTTGCGATGATCTGTTTTGGAGTCGCACCGATCATTGTCACGCTACTGTTCGGCGCAGATGCATGCATGTTCACCGTGTTTACGGTTGGTTCGGCATGGGTCATGGTGTGGGCAAGCATTGCGTCGGTTGAAATCATCGCGTTTGTTCAGCGGGTAGCGCCGACTGAGCTCTGCGGAAAAGTGCTTTCGGTCGTTTACATGGTCCTTTCCTGCGCAATACCTATCGGCCAATTGACGTACGGGGTTGCATATGATCGATGGACACCGGCGATTGTATTCGCAGCCATGTTAGCGGTGCTGACGTTGACGACGGCGCTGTTTTATCGGCTGAAAAATCGATTGCGGCGATTGTCTTAACGCGCTGGGGCACCGTGAATTTGTGAAGGCGGTGGTACGCCGCGCCGGGACGGCATTGTTTGGACATGCCTCTCCTTCGTCTACAATATCGGGCAGACGAAGGAGAGGCATGTCCATGATCAAGATGTTCGCGAGTGACTTAGACGGAACGCTGCTGAACGCCCTGCACGAGGCGGATGGGACCATCCGCCGTGCCATTCGTGAGCTGACTGAGGCTGGTCTGCATGTGGTTCCCGCGACCGGACGCTCGACGCTGCCAATCGGCGAGCATGGCTTTACGGGGCTGGCGCTCGATGCCTGCTGCTCTAACGGTTCCATTGTGCGCGACAGTCATGGCGAGGTGCTCAAGACCTGGACCATCGATCCACAGATCACCGAGGAGCTGCTCAAGGAGTTTCCGGATATCTGTTTTGATTGCTCCACGCCCGATGGCATGTTTTCGAGCGGATCGTTCGAGATGCATCAGGCGGGCTTTAAAAAAGACAGCCCTATCAAGCGCATCGTGATGCGCGGCATGCGTGCGCGTGGCGGGTACCACGAGGAACAGTACTTCGACCAGTCGATCGGTGACATCCTGCGCCACGATGTGTGCAAGATCAATTGTCGCGTGACTTCGCCCGAGCTGGAGCGTGACCTTAAGGCGTATCTTGCTGAGCGTTCGGACCGTGTGGTCAACGCTCCGTTCGATCCGGTGATGTTTGAGATCACGGACGTGGCATGCAACAAGGGCGAGAGCGTGGCCTGGCTGGCGGGCTACTACGGTATTGCCGAGGACGAGGTCGCGGTCTACGGCGACGGCGGCAACGACATCGCCATGCTCAAACGTTTCCGTCACAGCTACGCCACAAAGAATGGCAGTGACGCGGCCAAGGCCGCCGCGAGCGCGACCATCGGCAGCTGCGCGACTCATGCTGTCCCCAAGCACATGCTCGCCACCATGCATAAGCAGAGCTCCCGCACCATCATCGAATAATGTGACAAAGGGACTGCCCCCTCGTCACATTCCAAATATTGCCTTTACGTGTTGATGCACACGGTGTGCAATAATACTCGCACTGTGCAATAGCGCACAGGCTGAGTAACAAGGAGGACGCTTGTCCCAGCTCGAGAAATGCGATCGCCGGTCCCTTCGCTCGCAGCGTGCCCTTCGCCAGGCACTTGCCAGCGAGCTTGCCGAAAGCGGCGACCTTTCGCGCATTAATGTCGCGTCGCTCACCGAGCGCGCCGGCCTTACGCGCCGCACGTTCTATTCGCACTACCGCGATATCCCCGACTTCATCAATCAAATCGAGGACGGCTTGCTGGCCGAGATCCGTGAACGCATTGAGCTCATCACCGCAGCTCAGCTGCCCGATCTCTATCACAACATCGATGAGCTCGAGCCGGCGCCCGGTTCGGTTGAGCTGCTGCGCTATCTTGCGGCCAACCGCGACTTAATCGGTGCGCTGCTGGGTCCGGGCGGCGACCAGGCCTTCATTAAAAGGATTATCGACACCGCGCGTGAGGCTGTGGTGCCGCGTGCACAGACGGGCATTTTGGGTCTGGCGCTGGGCACGTTCTTTGACTACTACGTTACCTACGTCGTGAGTGCCGAGGTCGGCATGATTCAGCGCTGGTTTGAGCGTGGGCTCACCGAATCGCCCGAGGCCATGGCACGCATTATGACGGTGCTCGCTTTTGTGCGCCCTGGTGACCTGTATGGCCAACCCATCGATATCAACGTGCCGGAATACGGCATGAAGCTATTGAACTTGCAGCTCGAGGACGCGGCCGACACCGCCGCAACCGTCGAGTCCAACAACTAAGAGGAGAGACAATGAGCAAACTCGTCGAGGGCATCAAGGATCGTATGGTCGCTGCCGCACGCGAGGCCGCGCCCGCCGTGGTGGACGCCGCGCAGAAGGCCGCGACCGCGGCTGCCGAGAAAGTTGCCGAGGCAGTTGCCGATGCCAAGAACGCGGCAGGGGAGACGTCCATCGCTAGCGAGCTCGCCACCGCCGCTGAGCCCGTGGCCGCCGCCCACGCCCCCGAAGGCGCGATTTTCAACCCCGAGGCCGCCCGCGGCAACCTGCACCTGGGCATCGACGTGGGCTCCACCACCGTCAAGCTTGCCGTGCTCAACGATGACAACCAGATCGTCTACGCCAAGTACCAGCGCCACCACACCGACGTCCGTGCCTGCGCCCGCGATCTGTTCGAGGGCGCCGCGACTGTGCTGCCGACGGCCCAGATGACCTGCGCCATCACCGGCTCGGGCGGTCTGCTGCTGTCCCAGTGGCTCGACTTGGAGTTTGTCCAGGAGGTCATCGCCAGCAAACGCGCCGTCGAGACCCTTATCCCGGCCACCGATGTCGCCATCGAGCTGGGCGGTGAGGACGCCAAGATCATCTACTTTGACAACGGCATCGAGCAGCGCATGAACGGCACCTGCGCCGGCGGCACGGGCGCGTTCATCGATCAGATGGCCACTCTGCTGCACACCGACGCGAGCGGCCTCAACGAGCTCGCGGCCAACGCCACCACCATCTATCCCATCGCCAGCCGTTGCGGCGTCTTTGCCAAGACCGACGTGCAGCCGCTCCTCAACGAGGGCGCCCGCCCCGAGGACGTCGCCGCTTCCATCTTCCAGGCCGTCGTGACCCAGACCATCTCGGGCCTGGCGTGCGGCCGTCCCATTCGCGGTAACGTCGCCTTCCTGGGCGGCCCGCTGCAGTATCTCTCCGAGTTGCGCCACCGCTTCTACCTCACGCTCAACCTGGACGAGGAGCACCGCATTGTGCCCCAAAACGCCCACCTGTTTGTGGCGAGCGGCGCTGCCATGGCGCACGAGTCCAACAAGCTCAGCACGTTCCCGCAGCTTATCGAGGCCATCGACAGCCTGGGCGACACACAGGGTGCCGAGGTCGAGCGCCTGGATCCGCTCTTTGCCACCGACGAGGACTTTGCCGAGTTCAAAACCCGCCACGACCAGGAAGTCGTCCCCAAAGGCAAGCTCGACGGCTACACCGGCCGTGTGTTCATCGGCATCGACGCCGGTTCCACCACCATGAAGGCCGCGCTCGTGGGCGAGGACGGCCAGCTGTTGCACACCTGGTACGGCAACAACAACGGTGACATCCTGGGCACGGCCAAGGTCATCATGGCCGATTTCTACAACCATATCCCTGCAGGCTGCACCATCGGCCACGTGACCACCACGGGCTACGGCGAGGCACTGCTCATCGAGGCCCTCAAGGCCGATTCCGGCGAGATCGAGACCGTCGCGCACCTGCGCGGCGCCAAGGCATTCCTGCCCGGCGTCGAGTTTATCCTGGACATCGGCGGCCAGGACATGAAGTGTCTGCGCGTGAAGGATGGCGTCATCGAGCACATTATGCTCAACGAGGCCTGCTCGTCGGGCTGCGGCAGCTTTATCGAGAGTTTCGCCGTGTCTATGAACATGGACGTGCGCGCGTTCGCCGACGCCGCCATCCATGCTAAGGCCCCGGTCGATTTGGGCAGCCGCTGCACGGTCTTTATGAACTCGCGCGTCAAGCAGGCGCAAAAGGAAGGCGCCACGGTGGGCGACATCGCGGCCGGCCTGTCCTATTCCGTCATCAAGAATGCCCTGTTCAAGGTCATTAAGCTGCGCGACCCCAAGGAGATCGGCAGCCAGGTGATCGTCCAGGGCGGCACCTTTATGTCCGATGCCACGCTGCGCGCGTTTGAGCAGCTCACCGGCGTTCATGCCGTGCGTCCCGACATCGCCGGCTGCATGGGCGCCTACGGTGCGGCCCTGCTCGCCCGCGATCGCGCCGGCGCCGACGGCACCTCGACCATTCTTTCGGCCGAGGAAATCGCGCACCTCACCGTGACGCAAAAGCATGTCCGCTGCGGCCGTTGCTCTAACAACTGCCAGCTTACCGTCAACGACTTTGGCGGCGGCAGGCGCTTCATTACCGGCAACCGCTGCGAGAAAGGCGCCGGCCACAAAAAGCAGAAGACCGAGGCCCCCAACCTCTTCAAAAAGAAAAATGAGCTGCTCTTTAACCGCGAGGTGCTGAGCCCCGACGAGGCCCCGCGCGGCACCGTCGGCATCCCCCGTGCGCTCAACATGTACGAGAACTACCCCTTCTGGCATGCGTTCTTTACGCGCCTGGGCTTTAGCGTGCAGCTGTCCGACCAGTCGAGCAAAAAGACCTACCAGGCGGGCATCGAGTCCATGCCGTCCGAGAGCGTGTGCTACCCGGCAAAGATGAGCCACGGCCATGTGATGAACCTTATCGACCGCGATGTCGACTTCATTTGGATGCCGTGCGTGCGCTGGGAGCGCAAGGAGGATCCGACCGCCGGCAACTGCTATAACTGCCCCATCGTCATGAGCTACCCCACGGCGTTGGCGCTCAATATTGACGAGATCCGCGAGCAGAACATCGAGTTCCTGTACCCGTTTGTGCCCTATCACGACAAGACCGAGCTCAAGCGCCGCCTGTATCAGGTGCTCGCCGTCGACCGTGTGGCCGATGCCGAGGCTGGTCGCGGCCGCGTGCGTGGTCCCAAGATCACGCGCTCCGAGGTTGATGCTGCCGTCAACGCTGCCTTTGAGGCCGATGCGCGTTTCCATGAGGACATCCAGACTATGGGCGAGGAGGCTCTTAAGTGGGTCGAGGACCACGGCGGTCACGGCATCGTGCTCGCCGGTCGTCCCTACCATAACGACCCCGAGATCAACCATGCCCTGCCCGAGCTTATCTCGAGCTTTGGCTTTGCGGTCTTTACCGAGGATTCGCTCGCGCATCTGGTAAAGCCCGAGCGTCCGATTCGCGTCGTCGACCAGTGGATGTACCACAGCCGCCTGTACGCCGTCGCCCGTTTTGTGACGATGCGCAACGACCTGGACCTGATCCAGCTCAACTCTTTCGGCTGCGGTCTGGACGCCCTGACCACCGACCAGGTGCAGGAGATTCTGGAAGCCAGCGGCAAGATCTACACCGTGCTCAAGATCGACGAGGTATCCAACCTGGGTGCCGCGCGCATCCGCATCCGCTCGCTCATGGCCGCGCTTAAGGACCAGGAGGCCGAGCGCCTGGCCGAGGCCACGGCCGCGGGCGAGGCCTACGAGCAGGGCGACGCCGCGCCGGTGACTCCCTCCACGGATGCCCCCGCGTTCGCGAGCCGTAAGTACACGTTCAAGGCGCAGCGCGAGAGTGCCTCGACCGCGTGGCCCAAGGTGCCCTTTACCGAGCAGATGCGCGACGAGGGCTACACCATCCTGTGCCCGCAGATGGCGCCGATCCACTTTGACCTGGTCAAAGAGGTGTTCCGTGGTGCTGGCTACAACTTGGAGCTGCTGCCCTCGACTGACCACGATGCTGTCGAGGCCGGTCTGCGCTACGTAAACAACGACATTTGCTACCCGTCGATTCTGGTGACGGGCCAGATTATGGAGGCCATCGAGAGCGGCAGGTACGACCTGTCCAAGACGGCCGTGGTCATCAGCCAGACCGGCGGCGGCTGTCGTGCCACCAACTACATCGCGCTCATCCGTAAGGCCCTGCGCGAGAGCGGCCACCCCGAGATCCCGGTGATCTCGCTTTCGGCCGTGGCGCTCGGCGAGGACAACCCCGGCTTTAAGATCACGCCGGCGCTGCTTAAACAGGCAGTCTACGCGGTGCTCTTTGGCGACGTGATGATGCAGATGCTCTATCGTTGCCGCCCGTACGAGGCAACGCCCGGTGCCGCCAACGCGCTCTACGAGGAGTACATGGCACGAGCCCGCAAGCTGGCGCCCAAGTTCAACCGCCACAACTACACCAAGCTGTGCCGTGAGGCCATCCGCGCGTTCGACACCATGCCGCTCGTAGGCGAGGGCACCAAGCCGCGCGTGGGCGTGGTCGGTGAGATCTTGGTCAAGTTCCACCCTACGGCCAACAACCACGTGGTCGATGTCATCGAGCGCGAGGGCTGCGAGGCCGTGGTGCCGGGTCTGCTCGACTTCTTCCTGTACTCCATGAGCAACGCCGAGCTGCAGAAGGACGAGCTGGGAAGCTCTGCTACTACGCGCGCGGGCATGCAAGCGCTCATCAAGCTTGTGGACTGGATGCGCACGCCGGTGGAGGAGATGCTCGAGAAGTCCCGCCGCTTCGAGGCGCCCGAGCGCATCGGCACCATGGCCGACAAGGCCCGTACGGTGCTTTCGGTGTGCAACAACATGGGCGAGGGCTGGCTGCTCACGGCCGAGATGCTCGACCTGATTGATCACGGCGCGCCCAACATCATCTGCACGCAGCCCTTCGCGTGCCTGCCCAATCACGTGGTGGGCAAGGCCGTGATCAAGGAGTTGCGCCGCCAGCATCCCGAGAGCAACATCGTCGCGGTGGACTACGACCCCGGTGCGTCCGAGGTCAACCAGCTCAACCGTATTAAACTCATGATCAGCGTGGCCAAGGAGAACATGCGCGCTGGTAAGGGCTTTAAGCTCGAGAAGGTAGCGCCGCTCGCGATGGACGAGGTCACCGGCCAGATGCGTGCCCATGATGGCTGCGTGAGCTGTGGCTCGGCCGACGAGAGTGCCGTGGCGTCGGTCGCTGAGCGCCTGGGGCGTGGCATTAAGAAGTAACTGGCCTGCTATGGGCTAGATATGGGACAAGCGGGTGGTAGCCGTACCGGTTACCACCCGCTTTTGCTGGACATGGAATCCTGAGTTAATGAACAAGTGTAGCCGTTTGCCGCGAAATACCGCCCGTTTATAGAACCCACCCCCAACGCGCGTCATCCTTACGGTTGAATAAATACACATCTATGGAATTACGTAAGAGAGGACCGTTCCATGAGCTACAAGACCGTTTGTGTTGCCGGTGGCGGCGTGTTGGGAAGCCAGATTGCCTTTCAGGCTGCCTACTGCGGCTTCGATGTAACGATTTGGCTGCGCAGCGAGGGCAGCATCGGCCGCACCCAGCCCAAGATCGACCATGTGCGCGAGGAGTACATCGCGGCAATCGAGGGTATGGCGGATGGCACGGGCGAGTGGTGCGCCGGTATCGCCGATAGCGATCAGCCCTTCGACAAGGAGGCGGCACTCGCCGCCGTTGAGCGTGCCTACTCCACACTCAAGCTGGAGCTCGATCTTGCCAAGGCCGTGGCCGACGCCGACCTGGTCATCGAGTCTATGGCCGAGGACACCCAGGCAAAGATCGACTTCTACAAGAAGCTCGCCCCGGTCCTCCCGCAAAAGACCGTCATCGTGACGAATTCCTCCACGCTGCTGCCGAGCACCTTTGCCAAGTACACCGGCCGTCCTGAGAAGTACCTGTCGCTGCACTTTGCCAACTCCATCTGGAAGAACAACATGACCGAGGTTATGGCACAGGACCAAACCGACAAGCGCTACTTCGACGAGCTCGTCGACTTTGCCAACGATATCCGTATGCTTGCCCTGCCCGTCAACAAGGAAAAGAACGGCTACCTGCTCAACTCTATGCTGGTGCCATGGCTGCTTTCGGGCCTGGACCTGTACGTTTCGGGCGTCAGCGACCCTAAGAGCATCGACCTCGCATGGACGCGCGGCACCGGCGCTCCCAAGGGCCCGTTCCGCGTATTCGACACGGTGGGCATCCAGACGGCCTACAACATCGTTATGCAGTATCAGAAGGTCCCGGGCCTGGTGAGCCCGCTGCTCAAAAAGATGATGATGCCCTACAACTTTAAGGCCATGGCCACCGTCCTCAAGAAAATGCTCGACGAAGGTAAGCTGGGCGAAAGCTCGGGCGAGGGCTTCTTCAAGTACTAAAAAGATCCCTTGGGACATTGGGAGCGTATCATTTGCAGCATAAATACGCCGCATAGCCCGTGTGTCATTTCGACACATGACGCTAAAACAAATAGGCTGCGGGGATAGCGAGGAAATGGCAATGGATCGACAAATCGTGCTCAAGCAGGATATCCTCGACGCGCTTTCTGCCGTCGGCATGTGCGCGGGGCAGGCGGTTATGGTCCATTGCTCGCTCAGCTCGCTTGGATATGTGTGCGGCGGCGCGCAGCCGGTGATCGAGGCGCTGCTCCAGACGGTGGGCGAGACCGGCACCATCATGATGCCGACGCAATCCTGGAAAAACCTGGACCCCGAGAGCGGCGTCCATTGGCAGGAACCTCAAGAATGGTGGCAGTTGATTCGTGATAACTGGCCTGCCTATGACAAGCGCATTACGCCTACCAATACGATGGGGTCTGTTGCCGAGATGTTTCGCGCGTGGCCGGGTACGCATAGAAGCGACCATCCGGCGCGCTCGGTGGCGGCAAACGGCCGGCATGCTCAATTCTTGACGGAAAACCACGATCTGAGCAACATCTTTGGCGACGGATCGCCTATCGCGCGTCTGTACGATTTGGACGGCTACGTGCTGCTTGTGGGCGTGGGCTACGACAAGAATACATCGCTGCATTTGGCTGACGCCCGTGCGGAATACCCTGGCAAGCACGATTGTGCGGAGCACAGTGCGATTGTGGAAAACGGTCGACGCGTATGGAAGGAATACCGCACGCTCTTTGTCGATGGCGAGGATTTCGATGAAATCGGCGCTGCTTTTGAGCGTGAATGCTCGGTGCGTACGGCGCCTCTCGGTAACGGGATGATCCGCTTTATGCGTCAACGCGAGCTTGTCGACTTTGCCGTGGGCTGGATTGAGCGCCATCGCGGCCGCCCTGAGTAATTCGGGGGGGTGGAAGCGTTGGGGATCTACGGTAGTATGCGACAAAATCTGAATTGATCGGGCAAGAGCTGTAGCGCGCGTTGACGTTTGACCAATGGAGCGCAAAAATGCACCGTTCGCCGATACTCCTCTCGCGAGTGGCAGCCATATGGTTTGATGTTGGAAACATATGATTGCCGGCAGGCCGTAGGTGACGTTTGCCCTGATATCGGAGGTACCAAGTATGTTTCGTGCTCCGTTAAACAAGTATCGGGCTGGCTAACATGAGCCGCCGTTTTGTCTCGATAACCCTTGCAGTGGTCTGCCTGGCTGTGCTCTTAGGCGCTACGGGGCTGTTTGCTATAAGTCGAGAAACATCCTATATGCAGGAATGTGCTTCCGAAGGCTTTGCCATTGATGGTTACTATCGGGATGACAAAACGAGTCGGGAAACCCTGGCTTTTCTTGAGGAGGACAACTGTCGATGGCAGCTGGTCGACCAAGACGGAATCTGCACAGACGGGCAGTTTAAGCGTACGGATGACCCCAACATCCTGATATTAAAGAAGGAAAACGGTGAAGAATTCGGTACGGTCCACGTGGCGTACTTGTCACGCCGACGCGATCAGGGCTTGCTCTACCTATTTAGAGATACCAGGGTGACCCGTTTTTATCTGGTGAGTACCGGTCCGGCGTTTACGGTGGAGTCTGGCGATGTCGATGCGGACAGTTGATTCACGGCAATAAAACAGCGAGCGGGGCACGGACATGAATCGCGCCCCGCTTTTTTGCTCGCGGCCTGCGTCGCGTCTGCGCCTCGTTCCGACTCGCGCCTGTGCGCGCATCCATCTCACATCCCGCATCACTTCACGTCAAACTCCACGCGATCGAGTTCGGGCACGTTGAGGTCAATGAGCTTGCGGGCGACGTGACGGTCGTGCGCCCCAAGCGTCTCGCTTGTCGTCACGTGGGCGACAACCTCGCGCTCGACCATGCCTTCCTCGTTCCCTTCGGTGGCCGAGGTCTCGACGGCGACGGTGTAATCCCTAAAGCCCGGCAGCACCGCGGCAAGCTCGCGTGTGGTCTCGGTGACGCCGTAGCCGTCCTGCACGCCGGCCTGTGCCGAGCCAATGGACCCCGCGGTCATGACGATGCAGGGGATGGCAAAGATCACCGTACCCACGATGATGCGGCGGCGCACCTTGTGTGACAGCTCATCGACCTCGGCATTTTCCTCGGCGGTCACAATGCCGTCGCCGTTGAGGTCGCGCTTGAGCGGCACGCGCAAAAGAAGTAGTACGGCTTCGGCCGCCAGCGCGATAAAGACGACGTTGATGCCAAACTCGTAAAGCGCCGAGAGAAACAGCGACCCGCTTGCGATGGCGATGCCATAGCCCGCCGCGCACAGGGGCGGCATGAGCGCGGTCGCCACGGCCACGCCGGCGATGAGCGTTGCGGGCTCCTGGTCGCGTGAGTTGCCTAGGCCGCCCGCAAAGCCGCCGGCGAGCGCGACAGCGAGGTCCCACACGGTGGGCGTCGAGTTGTCGATAATGGCGGCTGTGGTGGCGCCAAGGGGCGAGAGCTTAAAGTACAACGTGGATGTGACCAGGCAAAAGGCCATTTGCAGCGCAAGGCCGGCGACGGCTTCGACGGTAATCTCGCGGTCGAGCGTGGCGATGCCATATGCCATGGCAAGGACCGATCCCATAAGCGGGCAGATGAGCATGGCGCCCACGATGGCGATGCCCGAATCGATATCGAGGCCAATACTTGCGATTAACATCGCGATGATGAGGATGCACAGGTGAGTGCCAGTCAGACGCGCCCCGTTTACAAAACGCTTGCGGATCACGTGATAGGGTGCGCGTCCCTCGCGAATGTTGAACGCGCGCTTGAGGAAGCGGGTGACGTTTTCCATGGCTTCGCTATGAGCAGGGCGGATGCCGTGACGCCGATGATGACGCTCGCGCAGTCGTTCGATCTGTTGCTTGTCGAGTTCCATGTCCACCTCGTTCTGGCACGGGCCGCGCAACGCGCCCGTTGTCCTAACTCTACACCGTGGCGGATGAGGTGTCTGTTGGATGCGGAATCCGATAGAGCGGATGACGCGGGAGCAAATGCAAATCACAGGTTCAATTTGATCCCGCAATAATATGATGCACCAGCTCCTACATGTGTGACGAAATTGTGAAGCACGAGAGTGCGAGTTTCAAAAAATCCGCTGGTGACCAATGTTGCGCAACAGAATTCAAAAATCGGCACCTACAGTTTGAAGCGTATGGATACATCTGTGTCAAAGGGAGAAAGCCATGGCAAACTACAGCCCACAACACTTTGAGCCTCGGGCTAAGGCCGTCAACGTCAAGGGCGTTGCCAACCGCGCCGTCGCAACCGTTTTGACGGCGGGCCTCATTGTTCAGCCGCTTATGTCGCCGCTGGCGGCAATCGCCGCACCGTCAACCGATAACGGCGATTCTGTTCAGGGGGGGGGTAGTTCTGTAGAGAACACCGTTGCCGCCGGTAACCAAGCGGTCGTAAAGACGGCTGCCCAGCTGGCCGAGGAGTCGGCAAAGCAGCTCAAGGACGCTCAGGCCGCCTACGATGCCGCCCAGAAGAAGGCCGACGCGGCGGGCCAGTCTCAAAAGCAGGCACAGCAGCAAAAGAATCAGGCCTCGCAGGCTGTGAGCGACAACGAAATCGAGCAGAACGCAGCAGAAGTCGCCGCGCTCCAGGAGAAGATTGACGAGCTCAAAGCCGCCGTCGAAAAGACCGAGCAGCAGCAGAAGAAGCTGGGCGACCTGAACGATCAGCTCGAACAGGCCAACAAGAGTGTCGAGGATAAGACCCAGGCGCTCAAGGACGCCAAGGCAAAGCAGGATGAGGCCAAGAAGGCCCTCGATGATGCCCAAGCCAAGCTCGAGGCCATGGGTATGGACGAGTACGAGACTGCCAAGAAGGCTGTCGAGGACGCGCAGGCAAAGCTCGATGATGCCAATAAGGCCGTTGCTACTGCACAGGCCAATCTGGACCAGGCCAAGGCTGCCGAGGCTAGCGCCCAGCAGGAAAAGAAGGACACTGAGACCGCTCTGACTTCCGCCCAGGCCAAGAAGCAGGAGACGGCCGCTGCTCTCGCTGCTGCGACCACTGCGCGCGATAACGCCCAGCAGAAGTTCGACCAGGCGCAGGCCGCGCTTGATGCCGCGACCTCGGGCACGGGTATCGATCTGAACGCGCTCGAAGCTGCCAAGGTCACTGCCGCCAGCGAGCTCACGACCGCGCAGGCCGCGCTCGATGCCGCGACGACTGCAGACGCCACTGCACAGGCGAACCTGCAGGCTGCGCAGACTACCGTCACCGCCGCGCAGGAGAAGGCCAACGCCGCCAACGCTGCTGTGGCATCTGCCAAGTCTGCATACGATGCGGCAAACAAGGAGTACAACGCCGCCGCCAGCGAGCGCGACGCCGCCAAGGCCGCATACGAGAAGGCGCAGCAGACCGAAGCAGACAAGAAGACCGCGTACGATAAGCTTGTCGAAGTTCGCAAGCAGAAGCGCAGCGAGTGGGAGACGGCATGCGCTGAATCCGATATCGCCAAGAAGGCATACGACACCGCGAATGCCGAGGTCGAGAAGCTTAACCAGCAGATTGCCGACCTCAAGTCGAACATGACCGTAGACCAGAATGTTATCAGCCAGGGCATGTTCGGCTTCATGAACTACATCATCGGCGGCAGCCAGTTCACAGCCACGCAGAAGAAGAACGCCCAGGACGCCGTATCGATGCTGACCGGTGCCGATGACAAGGCCGAATGGTATGACCAGTACGTCGATCAGGACATGTCTCGCGACACCAACCCGCTTTCCCTGGAGCAGATGCGCAACGCCCTGACATATCTCGACACCCAGAACAACCTCCGCAAGGCGAACGGTCAGTCGGCGCTCAGCGTCAGCCTCCGCATGACTGTGGCAGCCGCCCTTAATGCATCATATTCATCGAACATCTGGAGACACTCAGGCTGCTACTGGGATAACGGTGAAAATCTTGCCGGCGGAGGCGGCGCATATACCGGCGGCGAGACCGAGGATACACTCGGTTGGCCCTATACTGGTCTCTACACTCAGGAGAAGGTTAATTACGAGAATTGGATTAAAAAGTACGGTGCGGATAGCGAGGCTGGCAAAGCTCTCATGGCTCATCGCTATGATTCGTACTATATCTACCAAAACTATCGCGATGTGTATTCCGGCACAAAAGATGAAAACGGTAAGGAAAGAGGAGACGGCTGCGGGCACTATCTCAACATTATCGATTCCGCTACGGTGGCTATCGGTATCGCAACCGGTAGCGGTAAGAACACCGATTCCGAGGTAACCGCATTCGATTACAGCGATGATGACACTCAGGCTGATTTCACTGTCTCCGAGTTCAAGAAGCTCGTCAACGACTACATCGATTCTGCCTATAACGCTGGCGGCACGCAGGCGCAGAAGGCGCAACTCAAGGAGCTCCAGAGCAAGCTCGCCGAGGCGCAGAAGACGCTGGGCACGGCCGATACGGCATATCTCGCTGCTCTCAATAATCAGAAAGACGCACAAGACGCCTATACCGCGGCCGACACGAACGTGAACACCGCCAAGGGCGAGTACGAGAAGGCCAAGTCCGGCACCGCCGCCGCGAAGACGGCATACGACGCCGCCGAAGCCAAACTCAAGGGTATCGACGTCAAGACGCCCAAGACCAAGCTCGACGCCGCCAAGGGCGAGGCCGCTACTGCCCAGGCAACTCTCGATAAGGCAAACGCCACGCTTGCTGACAGCAAGACGAAGGCAGCCGATGCCGCTGCTCACAAGGCGAAGGCTCGCAGCGCCCGCGATGCCGCCAAGGCAAAGTCCGATCAGGCCAATGAGGCGTATGACAACGCCACGGCTTCGGTCAAGGACCTTACCGCCAAGTGCGATGCCGCCAAGACGGACCTTGCGAACAAGCAGGGCACGCTTGACGATGCCAAGAAGGCCGACGACGCTGCCCAAGCTGGCGTTGACAAGGCTCGGGCCGCAGATACGCACGCCGCGACAGCTCTTTCGGACGCCAAGCAAGCGGTTGCCGCCAAGGCGCAGGCTGTGTCCGACGCGCAGGCCAAGGCCAAGGCTGCCGAGGGCGAACTGGCCACCGCGAACAAGGCCTTCGAGCGCTTCGCCGGCGCCCAGAAGGCGGTCGACGACGCCAAGGCCGCCTATGACGCTGCCGTCGCCGGTGTCGCCGATGCCCAGAAGCAGCTCGAGGCCGCCAACGAAGCCGTCGTCGATGCGAACTTCGAGATCGTCAAGGCCAAGGCCGAGCTTGCCAGCGATGAGGCACTCAAGGCCGATCTTGAGGCTGTCGACCACAAGGCCTCTCTTGCCGCGGGCACGACGGGTAACGAGAAGCTGGTCAAGCTTAACGCTGCCTACGCTCGCTATAAGGCCGCCGTCGATGCCGCTGCTGGTCTCAAGGCTGCCCTGAGCGATGCCGATGCCAAACTGTCCGATGCCAACGACGCCTCTGCCGCCGCGCTTGCCGAGCTTAACGATGCTAAGGATGCCCTGGCTGCCGCACAGGCCGAGTACGACAAGTACCACCCCAAGGCCGAGCCGCAGACCAAGCTGCAGGCCAAGCCCCAGGTCACGCAGGCTGCTGCAAAGGCCCCCGTTGCCAAGAAACAGGCCGCGCCTGCCGCGCTCGCCCAGACCGGTGATGACTCTGCGCTTGCGGGCGAGGTCTTCGTTATCGGCGGTATTACGCTCGTGGCTGCGGGCGTGACGCTGGGCGATCGTCGTCGCAAGCAGATGTAGCGTTTCGGGCGTAGATTCTGCAAACGAACTTCGGTTCATAGCGGGACGGTCTCGATAGCCAAACGATAAGGCCGGCGCGCTGTTAAACGCAGTGCGCCGGCCTTTCTTTGCGTTGGTATCAAAAAGCCCGGTCGATAGTCGCGAAAGCTACCGACCGGGCAAATCGTAGGTAATATGGTTGCTGTCGAGCAGCTGCTCAGCTTAGCCCAGCAGGCTTAAGCCCACGGAGACAAACGCCAGGATAACGCCGACGATGGACTCGCCGCCCAGCAGGCCGCTGGCGACAACCAGGCCCTGCTCCTGGAAGGCGGCGTCCTTGGCAGCCTTCTCCTCGTCCGAAAGACCGGCAGTGGCGTCGCGGCGTGCGGCCCACTTGTCGTAGGCGAGCTTGACGCAGGAGCCCAGGAAAGCCGTGAGTGACATGTAGAACGGCAGGTACACGCCCAGGCCGATCATCATGGCCGGAATGCCGAGCCAGTACATGACGATGCCGGCGATAAAGCCGCCAACGAACCACGGCACGCTTGGGATGCCCGAGACCATGGTGGCGACAACGCTTGCCTGCGCGGCAACAAAGCTCTTGTCGGGGCCAAAGGCGTCCGGGCCATAGGCGGTGACGAGCGCGACCATGACGGCTGCGGCGACCAGGGCGCCCACGATGCCGCCGATGGCCTGGCCGATCCACTGTGCACGCGGGTTGGTGCCCAGCACGGCGCCGGCTTTAAAGTCGTTCATGACGTCGCCCGCAAGGCCGCACGCCACGGCTACGATGCCGGCGATAAAGAACAGCTTGACCTGAGCGATCTGTGCGAAGGCAGCCACGATGAGCATGACGATGAGGCCAAAGATCTCCATGGGGTCGATGCCCGTCTGGCCGCAGCTCTGTGCGCTCATAATGGTAGTGACAAAGGTGAACAGCGTCACGATGACGGCCGGGACGGGACCAAGGTCGAGCGCGATGGCGACGATCACGGCGATGGCGGCAGCGCCCAGGCCGATGATGCCGGCGTCGAGCTTAAGGGAGCCCGAGATGAGCGACTGCTCGTCGGTGTCGGTGGAGCTGTCGGCGGCAAGACCGCGGACGATACCGGCGACCTGCGGCAGGATGTCCTTGAGGACGACGGCGACGCCAAAGCCCATCATGAGGCCCATGCCCAGGGACTTGACGATGCCCTGCGCGGTCACAACGTCGAACAGACCGGCAGCGGTGCCGCCCACGATGATGCCAAAGTTGCCCAGCAGGGCGCCGGCAAACCAGAAGGCGACCGGGGCGAAGCCCACGAGGAAGCCGACGGAGAGCAGCATGGGCGAGTTGTAGATGCCAAAGGTCACGCCGGGGATGTTGAGCGTGCAAAGCATGCTGGGCACCACGCCCAGAGCGTCGCGAAGCACGCTGTAGATGCCTGCGATGGCCATGGAGCCAAAGAGCTGCTTGCCGGTCTTGCCGCCGGCCTCGGTGGCGCGCAGTGTCTGAGCTGCGGCATTGCCGGTGGGGAACTCAAGCGCGGCATCCACGATAAAGTGACGGTGAATGAGTGCCGTGGCCAGCAGGCCCAGGATGGTGCCGGCGAGTGCCACGATAAACAAGTCGAGCCAGCTGATCTGGTCGGCATAGCCCAGCATCCAGGCGCCCGGGATGGTAAACGCCAGGCCGCCGGCGACCATGGCGCCTGCGGACATGATGGTGTGGGTGACGTTTGCCTCGTTGAGGCTGGCATTGCCCATGAGCTTAAGGAAGAACAGCGAGATGACGGCAGCGAAGACGATCGGCCAGGGGAGAGCGCCCATCTTGAGGGCGGTGTAGGCCGAGCTTGCCGTGATGATCACGCAGCCAAGGACGCCGATGACGACGCCGCGCAGCGTGAGTTGCCCGCGCATCGAAGCACGGTTCGAGGGATTGCTCATATAGAACTCCTTTGCGTATATCCGCTTCCCCCGGGAGCGCCGCTACGGATACGGCGCGGGAAGTCGGGTTACCAAGGGCCGCCGCGTGAGCTCGCAAACGACCGCGCACCAGTATAGCCGTAAGCTAGTCATTTTGGGATGACTGGTTTAGGTAGGCGATATACTGCTGGGCAGACGAAAGGAGCGCCGACGATGCTTAATGGGTGCACATATATATTGACGGTCGACGTGGGCAATACGTTCATTCGCTTTGGCCTGTTTGCAGAGGATTCGGCCGCGGCGCAGGAATGTCCGCTTGCGACGTGCGAAATCACCACGCCGTCGAGCATCACAGCAGACGAGGCGCGCATGAGGCTCGCGCAGGTCATGGGCGCACTGGCAGCCGATGCGGGCATGCCCGGCGCGCTCGTGCCCACGGCGGCCGTGCTGAGCTGTGTGGTCCCGGCGCTCGAGCGCCCGTGGAAAGCGGCGCTTTCCCGCACCTGCACGGGGCGCGTGCTCACCGTGGGGCCGGGCCTCAAGACTGGCATACCCGTGCACTACGACGACCCGGCCGAGATCGGCCCCGACCGCATCGCCGATGCCGTGGCGGCCCGTGTCGTCTACGGCTCTCCGTGCATCGTGATCGACCTGGGTACCACGACCAATATCGAGGTCATCGACGTGCACGGTACCTTTGTGGGCGGCGTTATCGCGCCAGGCCTGGCCCTCGGCGCCCGTTCGCTTTCGGCGGCAGCAGCGCGCCTACCCCAGGTTGAGCCCTCGGCGCCAACGCACGTCATCGGACGCAACACGCGTGAGGCCATGCGCTCGGGCGTGGTTCTGGGCGAGGTGGCACGCATCGACGGCATGCTCGACATGGTGCTTGCCGAGATGCGCGCGACCAAGGCCGCGGGGGAGGGCAATGTACCCATCGTCATTACCGGCGACGATGCCGAGGCACTTGCGGCGCTGGTCGGCCATAGCCTGACGGTAGACGACGCGCTGACGTTGCGGGGTCTCGCCGAGCTCTACCGCATCAACCAAAAGCCCCGCCGCGCGTAGGGCGAGGGGCTGGTGGGATAAGCGCCCCTACCTTTCACCTGCTACAATGGGCCAAACTATTGCGATTGCGGAGGTGTCTGCCATGTCGGACGATCTTCATCAAACCGCGTCGGGCAAGCGCCGCGACGTTATTAGCTGGGACGAGTTCTTTATGAGCGTGGCCATCGCCGCGCAGCGCCGCAGCAAGGACCCCAACACGCAGGTGGGAGCGTGCATCGCCAGCACCAACCACCGCATCCTTTCGGTGGGTTACAACGGCACGCCCTCGGCGCTCAACGACGACTTTTTCCCGTGGGGTACGAGCGATGACCCGCTGCAGGACAAGCACAACTACGTGGTCCATGCCGAGGCCAACGCCGTGCTCAACTACCGTGGCTCGCTCAAGGACCTCGAGGGTTCCACGGTTTACGTCACGCTGTTCCCGTGCCACGACTGCGCCAAGATTTTGGCGCAGGTGGGCGTGGGCGAGGTTGTCTACCTGGACAACAAGTACGCCGACACCGATGATGGGCGCATCAGCCGCCGCATCCTCGACTCCTGTGGCATCAGCTACCGCCAGGTTATCGTCGATGTTCACATCGGCACCGAGGGGCAGGCTCAGCAGTAGCGCGTGGCAACGCCAGCTGGCGGCAAAACAGCCAAAAGAGACCCGTCCCAAATTGACTGCTCGTGAAAGTCGTGTCCGCGCGCATGGATGGCTCGTGAGCGGGTACATGGCTGTAGTAACATAGCCCCTGTCCGCGGGCGTGCCCGCGTTATTGTGAGAAAGGAGCCCCTGTGGCTGTTAACGAAGAGCTGCTTAAGAAGGTTCTTGAGGAGATCCGCCCCAACCTGCAGGCCGACGGCGGCGATATGGAGTATGTGGGCGTTGACGACGAGGGCGTCGTCAAACTGGAGCTGCAGGGCGCTTGCGCCGGCTGCCCCATGAGCGCACTGACCCTGTCCATGGGTATTGAGCGTATCCTGAAGGAGCATGTGCCCGGCGTTACCCGTGTTGAGCAGGTCAATGCCTCCGGCGAGACCGACGACCTGTACGACGAGTATGCGCCGTTCTAAGATGCGAAAGCTGCGGACGGCATACTCCGCATAGACGTTACGCCCAAATATGCGGCTGCGAGCGCAAGGCCCGCGGCCGCATTTGTATGTAGGGAGTAGGAGGGTCGACATGCTCAACGACTTCTACCATATGCTTGATCCTGTCGCGATCTCGGCGGGCCCCATCACCATCTACTGGTACGGCTTGGCCTACGTGGTCGGCGCTCTGCTCACGGCGGTCGTCATGTACCGCACGCAGCGTCGCTGGGGCTTTAACATCACGATTGACGACCTGACGAGTGTCGTGGTCGGTGTGGTCTTTGGCCTTATCATTGGCGCCCGCCTGTTCTACGTCATCTTTTACGGTGATGGCTACTACTGGGCGCACCCGCTCGAGATCTTTGCCACCAACGAGGGCGGCATGAGCTTCCACGGCGGCCTGGTGGGCGGCATCTTGGGCGGCATCATCGTGTGCCGCATGTATAAGCTCGACGCCTGGACCATCGCCGACCTTGCCGTTATCGGCGCTCCGCTGGCGCTGTGCCTGGGACGCTGCGCCAACTTCGTAAACGGCGAGCTGTGGGGTAAGCCGACCGATCTGCCCTGGGGTGTGGTCTTTGGCGGCACCGCGGGCGATATGCCGCGCCATCCCTCCCAGCTCTACGAGGCGTTTCTTGAGGGCATTGTGCTCTTTTGCATCCTGCAGGTGCTCAGCCGCAAAAAGCCGCTGCTGCCCCAGGGTACGTTTATGGGCGTGTTCGTGATGGGGTACGGCATCGTCCGCTTTCTCGTTGAGTTCGTGCGCGTGCCCGATGCCCAGCTGGGTTATCTGCTGGGTGGCGTCATCACCATGGGCCAGCTGCTGAGTTTGCCGCTCGTGATTGCCGGCCTGGCGCTCATCATCTTCGCCCGTCGCCGCAACCGGCCCCAGCGCGTCTACCTCGACGCCTAACCACCACAAAGGGGACAGGCACCTTTGTGGTGATTCGCTGGGCAACGATGACAGAACCGTAACGTTTCCCCAGATAAAACCTGCCAAAATAAACCTGTCCCTTTTTGGCAGGTTTCTAGAAAGGCTCTTTGGACTGTGAAGGATTCCGACCTCTCCACAACGGCTGCGCGCGACGCTGCCCGCATCGTCTGGTTTAAGCGCTACCCCGCCAAGCAGACGCTCATCGCATTTCTGCTCGCGCTGTTGGCGACCACGGCGTTTTCCATCGATCCCGCCCCGGTGTCGAGCAACGCAGTCTTGGCGATTGACCCCAAAGCCTCGGGCATGCTGTACGTGTGCTACGAGGTGCTCCTCTCGTTTGCCGGCCATACCGACGCGGTCATGCTGCTTGCGCTTGCCTGCCTGCTCACGCTGCCGTTTCGCTACGTGTTCTTTGGCCGTGGCGACACCTGGCGTCCATCGATCATTCTGCCGTCGCTGTTTTTCGCCATCTGCATGGTGTTCGGCCGCAGCTACGACCTCACCGACTCGGCCGAGATTGTTCTTGGCGACAAGGCCCGCATCATCTGCGCCTGGATTGGCGGCGCGGGCTGGATGCTCCTAGCGATCGTGGCCTTCTATCTGGCTTTTGAGTGTCTGGATTGGCTGAGCTCCCGACGCATCCCGTTTTCCGAGGCGCACTTTGGCCGCATATGGCGTGTGGCTCACGCCGTGCTCTCGGTCCATCCCTTTGCCGGGCCCTTCCTGGTGCTTATGATCGCCTGGGCGCCCACGCTCATCGCTTCGCTGCCCGGCCTTTTTATGGGAGATACGGGTGCGCAGATTCGCCAGTGGTTCAACTATCCCAACGGCACGAGCGACTACCTGCGCCTACTCAACCCCAACGTGCTGCTCAACGGGCATCATCCCGTAGTGCACACGGCCATTATCGGTTCGTGCGTCCAGCTGGGGCTTTCACTATTCAACAGCGCCAACGCAGGTCTTGCCATCTACACCTGCGCTCAGTTCGTCATTACGGCCGCCTGCATGGCCTATTCCATCTCGTCGCTGCGCAAACTGGGCGTGAGCCTGCCGGTCCGCGGCGTGATCTTGCTGTTCTTTGTGTTTATGCCCATGTTCTCCAACTACGCGGCCCTGCTTACCAAAGATGTGCTGTTTGCCGACGCGTTTTTGGTGCTGTTGGTGCAGACCGTGAAGCTCGTGGCCTGCGGCCTGCCCCGTCGCGAGGCCAATGCCGAGCGTGCGGGCGAACAGAGGCCCGTGCTCTTTGCGCGCCATGACTGGCTGCTGCTCGCTCTGGGTGCCATGGGTTCCACGTTTCTGCGCAACGGCGGCCTGGTGTTTCCCCTGGCGGCATGCGTAATCGCGGCGGCGTTTTGCGCATGGGACGCGCATGTGGCTCGTCGCGCAGCCAAGCAGGCTGGTGCTGCGCCTTCGGGCTCCATCCCGCGTTTCCGCTGGATGGGAGTTCTTGCGGTGCTTGCACTCTGCCTTGCCTCTAATATGTACTTCACCAAGGTCTTTATGCCGGCGCACGACATTACGCCTGGTTCCAAGCGCGAAATCCTCTCGATTCCGTTCCAGCAGACGGCTCGTTTTGTCCAAAAGCACGACGGCCTCAACTCGGGTGTCAACCCTACGGTTAAGGAGGACGGCGCTATCGTGGAGGCTCCTTGCGACGGCTTGGTGACCGACGATGAGTGTGCCGTGATCGACCGTGTGCTCAAGTACGACAATCTGGGCCGCCGTTACAACCCCGACAAGTCCGACGCCGTCAAGAACTGCTTTAACGAGTACGCTTCGCAGGAGGACATCAAGGCCTATTTTGAGGTCTGGGCGCAGATGTTCAAAAAGGATCCCGAGTGCTACATCTCGGCGCTCATCAATAACTACTACGGCTACTTTTATCCGAGTGCCCGCGATGCGTGGGTCTACAGCACGGCGCGCAGTGCCGAGATTATGGCGAAGCCCGATAACCTCAAGTACTTTGACTTCCATCCGGTCGATAGCAAGGTTGTGCGCTGGTGCGACCACCTGATCAACCTGTATCGCGTGGCGGTGCAGCGCATTCCGTTTATCTCGCTCACCATGAGCTCGGCCACCTATGTGTGGATCATGATCGCCGTGGTGGTCTATCTGCTACGTCGTCATTCATGGCGCGGTCTGGCCATTTGGTTGCCGCTGCTGGGCGTGCTTGCCGTGTGCCTGATCGGTCCCTGCAACGGTTCGACCTATATGCGCTACCTGTATCCGGTTATCGCCTGCATGCCCTTTGCCATCGGCGCCACCATCACTCGCAGCGACCTCCTCTGGTCCTAATTTGGTGCAAAGGGGACAGGTTGCTTTGCACCAAAGGGTGGCATCATCACGACGCCTTCATTTTGGGGTTTATCTCGCAGGCCAGTAGGTATATCATAACGACGTTTGTTTATATTGCCCGAGCATCTGCGCTGGGCTTTAGGTCGAAACCGATAGGAGACACGTATGTCCGGACACTCTAAGTGGGCCACAACCAAGCATCGTAAGGGCGCGCAGGACGCCAAGCGTTCCGCCCTCTTCTCCAAGCTGAGCCGCAACATCACCGTTGCTGCCCGTCTCGGCGGTGACCCGCTGCCCGAGAACAACGCCAGCCTCGCCGCTGCCGTTGCTAAGGCCAAGGCCCAGTCCATGCCTAAGGACAAGATCAAGTCCGCTATCGACAAGGCCTTTGGTTCGGGTGCCGATGCCGCCGTCTACGAGAACATCGTGTACGAGGGCTATGGTCCCGCCGGTGTCGCCGTCTATGTTGACTGCCTGACCGACAACCGCAACCGTACTGCCGCCGATGTCCGTTCCGCCTTCTCCCACGCTGGTGGCAACCTGGGCACCTCCGGCTCCGTCGCCTTCCAGTTTGAGCGCAAGGGACAGATCGTCGTCGCCAAGGAGATCCTGGACGAGAACGCCAAGAAGGAGACCATGATCGCCAACGGTGCTGCCGGTGACGAGGATGAGTTCATGATGGCAATCGCCGAGGCCGGTGGCGAGGACTACGAGGACGCCGGCGAGGAGTGGATCGTCTGGACCGCTGCCAACGACGTCATGGCTGTCTCCAAGGCACTCGAGGAGCAGGGCGTCCAGGTCAAGGGTTCCGAGACCACCATGGTTCCGACCACCCCGACCGAGGTCTCCGGTACCGACGCCAAGAAGGTTCAGCGCCTCATCGACCGTCTTGAGGAGCTCGACGACGTCCAGGACGTCTACAGCACCATGGACATGACCGACGAGGTCATCGCTGCCCTCGAGGAGGAGTAGCGCCTGCACGGGTTAAGCCGTGCATATCTGGGCATAATGAAGCGAGCATGCAAGCCTCGTGGAATAGATGAGCCGGATCCGCGTGCGTATGGCACCGGACCCGGCTCTTTTATAATGATGCGAATCGTTTTGCATTCTGTGGACCGAAACCTGAAGGGAGCGCGCGTGCGCGTACTCAAACGAGCCCTAGCGATCGTGTATCTTGCCGCCGCCATCGTGGCGCTGGGTACGCTTGTCTGCCAGTTCTGGGGACCGTATACGTATCGCTTTATGTTGCTATTGCGTGACACCATGCCTCGCGTCGTCGTTACGGTGTGCGCCGCCATCGTGGCGCTTGGCGTGCTCATCGGTTTTTTCCGCTTGATGTTCGCGCGTCGCGAGCCGTCCTGCGTGCATCCGGCGGGGGAGCGCAATATCGAGGTCACGCTCGCAGCGCTTTCCTCGTGCGCCCGTGCCGCGGCGGAGTGCGATGAACGCGTGATGGTCGAGCATATCGAGGCGCGCGTCCAGGGCTCCGACGAGTCGCACGTCCGTTTTAAGGTCGACGCCATCGCACTCGTCGATCACGATGTGGCTTCCCTTGCAATCGCGATGCAGCAGCGTATCGAGGAGGCCTGCGATACCATGCTCGGCACGCCGGGCACGACCGCGCGCGTCCGTTTTTTGCCGTCCAAGACTACCGTCCAGACCGTGGAGGTTTCCGGTGAGTGATACCAACCAAGACAAGACCGCCCGCACGCCGCGCCTGACGATCGATCAGAACGCTATGCCGGCAGGCGAGTCCGCCGACACCAAGCCCGAGGCCGGCGAGCAGTATGACGTCGCCGCTAACGACTTTGACGAGGCCATGGGTCTCATCAAAGGTACGGGCGCTGCTATCTGGAGCTATGCCGTGCGCCACCCCAACACTACGCTCGGCGCCGTGGCAGGCTTTATCCTCGCCGTGCTGGTACTTACGTTGGGCCTGTGGGACACGCTCGTCATCGCATTCTTTGTGCTGATCGGCGCCGTGATCGGCCAGATTCGCGACGGCGAGAACGGTATCGTTAACTTCTTCGGCCGTCTGTTTAGCGGCCGCTAATATGTATTCGACTGTCGCATCCGTGGCAGGCATAAGGAGGAACCATGGCTTTTAACACGAAGGTCGATTTGGCCGATACCGAGCTCGAGACGAACGAGGCCGTCGCCGCCGAGGCGGAGGACGTAACGCTCGAGGACGAGGCGCTCGTCGAGGCCGAGTCCGATGCGGACGAGGACGACGAGGAGGCGGACGAGTCCGAGGACTCGCTGACCTATTCCAACGGCGTGATCGAGAAGATCGTCGCCATGGCCACCCGCGAGGTGCCGCACGTTCTGGGCATGAAGGGCAACCTCATGCACTTTGTGCAGGAGCAGTTTGGTGCCGAGAACCTGACCAAGGGCGTGACGGTCGAGGTCACCGACGACAACCGCGTGGTCGTCAACATCTCGGTCATCATCGAGTACGGTGCCTATGCGCCTGCGATCTTTGACGACGTTAAGGCGCGCGTCACCGAGCGTCTGGCAGCGATGACCGGCCTTGAGGTGGCAGGTGTCAACCTACGCATCGAGGATGTTATCACCCCCGAGGAGTACGAGCATCGCACCAGCCAGCACGAGTAACCTGAAAAATAGAGACAGGTTTATTTTGGCAGGTTTTATCTGCGAAAACGTTAAACGGCCGACCGCGCAAGCAAAAGCGTGGCCGGCCGTTTTTGTACGCACCCGATGTAGTCATACCGCTCGTCTAACTAAGGGTTGCAATCCCCACGTTCCGCGTTACCCTAATGGGCGCATTGTTTCCAAATTGTTAACGAGGGGTTGCCGTAATGGCCGACGAACACGAGACCGAAAGCAAGGCATGGGCGATTGAGGCCGCTGCGGCAGAGGCGGCGTCGCGTGCCGCCGAGGAGGTGCATCGTCCTCCGGTGGTGCCGATGGAGCGCGTTGTCGATCGCGATGTTATTGAGCAAGGCGAGCGCGCCGGCCGCAAGCGCAGCCAGGAACCAGGCTTTCCTCGCTTTTTTGCCGAGCTCAACCTGGGCCTGATCCTCACGGCCTTTGCCATCGTGGCTTTCAAAACGCCCAATCACTTTGCCTTCGGCGGCACCTCGGGTGTGTCGGTCATTCTTTCTACGCTGTTCCCGACTCTGCCCGTCGGCGTCTTTATGTGGATTATCAACGCGATCCTGGTCATCCTGGGTTTTATCTTTTTGGAGCGCAAGGCAATCCTTTGGAGTGTCTTTGCCTCGTTTGCGCTTTCGGCCTACGTCTCGCTGTTTGAGCTCTTCATTCCGACGGATGTTTCGATGACGGGCGATATGTGGCTCGACCTGTGTTTTGCCGTCATCTTGCCGGCGCTGGGCAGTGCCATTGTCTTTGACATTGGCGCCTCGACGGGCGGCACGGACATTCTTGCCATGATCCTCAAGCGCCGCACGACGCTTGAGATCGGCCGTGCCCTGTTGCTGGTCGATATCGGCATCGTGACCATCGCGGCCTTTTTGTATGGCCCGCGTGTCGGTCTGTACTGTGTGCTCGGTCTGTTTGCCAAGACGCTTGTGGTCGACAAGGCCATTGAGAGCATCCACCTGCGCAAGGTCTGTACGATTATTTGCGCCGAACCGCGCAAAGTCGAGGAGTTTATCGTCAAGCATCTCAACCGCACGGCAACGATCAGCCGTGGCTACGGCGCCTTCTCGGGCAAGTGCGTCACGGTGATTATGAGCGTGCTGAGCCGTCGCGAGGCAGTGCAACTGCGCCGCTATACCCGCGAGATTGACCCTGGCGCCTTCATCACCATCGTCGATAGCTCCGAAATCGTCGGCAAGGGCTTCCGCGGCACGAACTAGCGCGGACGCACCCTTCGAATCATTGAATAAGGCCGCCTACGTTGCAAATCGGCCATCTTGGGGTATTTGTCCCCACATTGGGCGATAATGATGCTAAAGACATCGTTTGCGATCCAGGTGATTCGCTCTAGATACGAAGGGATGATTTCGATGTTCTGTTCGCAGTGTGGCGCCCCCATGGGCGATAACGACAAGTTCTGTGGCGCGTGTGGCGCTCCTAATGCCGGTGCTGCAACCTCTGCTCCTCAGGGGCAGTCTCAGCCTCAGCAGTTTGTTCCTCAGCCTAACGTGAACGTGCCCAAGGGCTGTGTAGCTCAGGCGTTTGAAGACATGACCAAGACGCCGGGCGTGCTGCAGCGCGTGTGCCAGATTGCCTTTTTGCCGGCGCTCATCTGTGTCGTGTCGGTGCTCGTGCTCTTCATTCCCGTTATCGGCGGTATCGCGGCTGCCTTCGGCTTTTTGGCTGCCTGTGTGGCAAGCGCGTGCGGTTCTGGCTTTGGCATCGAATGGGGTCGCGACCTGTCGCTCAAGGTCGATGACGGCATGGATCGTCCGTTGATGCGTTCCACGTCGTTTGGCCTTGGCGTCTTTTCGGGCGTTATTTCGAGCGTGCTCAAGGTTATCGCGGCTATTCCCGTTATTGGTGTAGCGCTTTCGCTGGTGGAGAGCGCGGTAATTGGTGCCGCGGGTGCGTACTCTTATTTCGGCTCCTATGCGCTTGAGGCCGCTCTATTTGGCTCGCTGGGCCTGTTTGTTCTGGCTATGATTGCCACGGCGGTCCTGGGTGTCTTCTTTACTATGTTCGCCGACATCGCCGTGATGCACTTTGCGGTGACCGGTCGCGTCGAGAGCGCGTTTTCGCTCGATAAGGTCTGGGTGGCCTTTAAGAACAATAAGACCAAGCTGTTCTGCGCATCGTTCCTTCCCGAGTTTTTGACGGGTCTGGTCGCCAACGTTATCACATGGATCCTGACGCTCGTCTTTGGCACCATTGCCTCTGTCGGTATGTATAGCTACTACTACCGTCCTACGGCTATTGAGGCGCTTGTTACCGGCGGTGGCATTACGCTCGTATTGTTCTTGGTGCTGACGGCGTTTGTCACGGTATTCCTCACGGTCTTTGGCAACATGCTCAAGCATCGTGCCGTTGGCTATTGGGTTGCGCGTTATGCAAGCGAGTGGGCCGACGAGGACAAGGATGACGTCCTGACTTTTGTGCTGCCGTTTGAGAAGAAGTCTGCTCCGGCTGGTTTTAGCGCCGACGCAGCGCCCGTATCCGATTCCGCTGCGGCGCCCGAGTCCGAGCCCGCGCCTGAGCCCGAGCCTGCGCCTGAGCCCGAGCCCATGCCGGAACCGGAGCCCGAGCCTGCGCCTGAGCCCGAGCCCGAGCCCATGCCGGAACCGGAGCCCGAGCCTGCGCCTGAGCCCGAGCCTGCGCCTGAGCCCAAGCCTGCGCCAAGCTCCGACGAGGACCCGCAGGACGAGTAACCCTGCCACCTGCCATTTGGGGACGGGGTAGAAACGGTAGAAATAGCGCTTGACAAATAAGCGGGGACGGACGTGCCGAAGCGTCCGCCCCCGCTTTGATATCGCGATGCGGCTATGACTGCGAGATGGTCGTGGATCGACTACTCGTCGTGCTTCTCCTCGCGGCGAGCGGCGGCACGTGCATCGTGGATGCCCTTGATTGCGGCGTGTCGGGCGGTGCGGGCATCGTGCATGGCGTCGCGGGCCTCGGCGGCCGTGGCCTTGGCAGAGCGCAGTTTGGCTGCCAGGTCGGGATTGGTCTCGGCGACCGCGGCAATCGTGGGGCCGTCGAGCTCTTCTTGTGTGGGCTCGGCCAAAAAGTCGATGGCATATTGGGCGGCCACCATGGAGCCCTTGGCCAGTACCGACTCGTCAATCTTGTAGAAGCAAGAATGTTGGGCGTACGTGGCGCCAATCTGGGGGTTGCGCGTGCCAACAAAGGCGAGCACGCCCGGTACGCGGCGCAGGTACTCTGAAAAATCCTCACCCGAGAGTGTGCCGCGATAATGGCCTTGGCCGGTGGGGCCCAGGCATTTGATTACTGCCTGGCGGCAGCGCTCGCTCGAGGCGGCATCGTTTTCGACCTTGTAATTGGCGATGGTGTAGTCGGTGAGCTCTGCCTCGGCGCCCAAGGCGGCCGCGGTATGCTCCACGATGCGGTGCATGAGCTCCGGCATTTCCTCGTGGGTCGAATCTCCGTAGGTGCGCACCGTGCCGGCGAGGTAGGCCGTGCCGGCGATAACGTTGCGCGCGGTGCCGCCGTGCAGCTCGCCGACGGTAATGACGGCCGGCTCGTAGGGGCTGATCTCGCGCGAAACGATGGTCTGCAGGGCATTGACGATCTCGGCGGCAACCATAACGGCGTCGTGGCCGCGCTGGGGCATGGCGCCGTGGCACGAGGTGCCGCGGACGTCGATGCGGAACCAGTCGGTATTGGCCATGCGCGGTCCGGGCTCGCAGCTCACGGTGCCGGCGTCGACCTCACTCCAGATGTGCGCGGCGTAGGCGCCATCGACGCCGTCGAGCACGCCCGTGCCGATCATGAGCTTGGCGCCCTGGCCGTTTTCCTCGCTGGGCTGGAAGACGATGCGGACTTCGCCGTGGATGTCGTCGGTCATATGGCGCAGGATTTGCAGCGTGCCGAGCATCATGGCGATGTGGCAGTCGTGGCCGCAGGCGTGCATGCAGCCCTCGTTGACGCTGGCAAACTCCTCGCCGGTCTGCTCGGTGACGGGCAGGGCGTCGATGTCGGCGCGCAGCAGGATGCGGCGGCGTGGCGTGCCGTCCTCGCGATAGGCGTCGGGCGCGGTGCCGCGAAGGGTCGCCACCAGGCCCGTCTTGAGGGGACGCTCGTAGGGGATATTCATGGCGTCGAGCTGGTTGGCGATGTCGGAGGTCGTGCGCTCCTCGGCAAGGCTCAGCTCCGGGTGCTTATGGAAGTGCCGGCGCTGCTTGATGATATAGGGTTCAAACTCGGTAGCGATATCTTGGATGGCTGCGGTGACGTCGTCTGCCGCGCGAACCTCGGTTGCTGCCATAATCTGCTGTGCCTTGGTCTTCGTCATGATCGATTTGCTCCTTGCTGGGTTGATCGCAAAATCGTACAGGCTCCCTCCAGTATGCCACCTGCCACTTGGCGTGGCAAAGCAGCCGTTTGCCGCTTGGGGTTTTGTAACAAGAGTGGGGGAGTACACTCGGGGGTGTTGAATTTCCTGCCAGAGATGGGGATGCCCATGCAACATATCGATCGGATTATCCGCTCCAAGAACGTCTTTACTGCGCAAGACGGCATCGATACCGCCCGCGAGCTGGCGATTGCCATCGCAGGCGACCGTATCGTCGCAGTCGGTGCGCCCGATGACGTGATTGCCGCCGCGCCTGCCGCCACGCCGGTTATCGACTACGGCGAGCAGTTTGTCTGTCCAGGTTTCCATGACGCTCATCTGCACTTCTTCCATACCTCGGTCGGCTCCTCGCCGTACATGCTCATGGATATGGGCACGTCCGAGGCGGCGCTGGTGCAGCACGCGCTCGAGTTTTCCAAGGACCTGCCCGATGACGCTTGGGTTGTGACGCAGGGCTGGCGCGACTACCGTTGGGACCCGCCCGAGCATCCTACCAAGGCGTCGCTCGATGCGGCATTCCCCGATCGTCCCTGCGTTATGTATTCGGGCGACGGCCATACGCTGTGGCTCAACAGCCGCGCACTCGAGGCGCTCGGCGTCACGCGCGACAGCGAGCCGCCAGCGGGCGGTGGCTACGACAAGGACGCAAGCGGCGAGCTCACGGGCATTGCTCACGAGGCGGCCGCTATGCAGCTGCTTCCGCGCTGCCTTGAGTGGCTGGGGGAGGATCGCATTGCAAGCGCTTACGCCGATCAAATGAGGCGTATGGCCGAGCAGGGCATCACCTCGATCTGCGACATGTCGCTCATGCCCATGCCGGGCTGCGATTTTATCCGCGACGATGTCTACGACAAACTGCAGGCAGCCGGCAAGTTGGGCATCCGAGCCCATCTGTTCCCCACGCTGCTGGATGACCAGTTGCGCTTGGAAGAGCTGCAGACCCGCTACGCGAACAACGCGCTGCTCTCGGCGCCAGGCTTTAAGCAGTTCTTCGACGGCGTGTCGAGCGAACACACGGCATATCTCACCGAGCCCTATACCAATCCGCGCTTCCCGGGCGACCAGGGCCGTCTGACAGTTCCTGCCGAGCGCATGCGTAAGCTGGTTCTGGCGGCTGCGGAGCGCGGCCACACTGTGCGTATCCACGTTATCGGCGACGGTGCGATTCATGCCGCGCTGGATATCTTCGAGGAGGCCGCCGACCTGTACGGCCTGCCCCAGCACGGCCATAACACACTCGAGCATCTGGAGAACCTCCTGCCCGAGGACATCGACCGCCTGCGCAAGCTCAACGTGATTGCCTCGAGTCAGCCCTGTCACATTACGCTCGACCCGGGCGGCCCCGAGCGCGATTTGGGCATGGAGCGCAGCCGCATCATGTGGCCGTTTGCAACCTATAAGCAGCGCGGCATTCGCCAAGCCTTCGGTACTGACAGCCCTATCACGCCCGTTACCAGCATGAACGTGCTCTACACGGCTATCACGCGCCAAGACCCCAAAAGCCACTGGCCCGAGGGCGGCTGGCTGCCGAGCGAGCGCATCGATGCAGCAACAGCCCTGCGCAACTACACCCTGGGCAGCGCCTATGCAGCGGGCGACGAGCAAAACCTCGGCAGCCTAGAACCCGGCAAATACGCCGACCTGGTAGTCCTGGACCAAAACCTGCTCACCATCGACCCCCAAGAACTCCAAGCCACCAAAGTCCAAGCCACCTACCTGGCAGGTAACTTAATCTACGAGCGCTAGCCCCATACCCCACCCACAAGGGGCGCGTTTCAGCAACGTGCCCCTTTCTTGTTCGCACCATCCGCATCGCCATTTTGCTGTACTGACTTTTCTGAATACCGGGCCCGATAACGTTGACTCAGCTCCCGTGTGGCGCCGGAGGGGCGGGATATAAGGTTTATCGCGAGTTCCGCACGAGCCGAAGGCCACTTAATGTGGCCTTCGTGCGAGCAGGACTGCCCGAGCGGGAAACCTTATATCCCGCCCCTCCGGCGCCACACGGGAGCCGCGCACAAGTTATCCCCCGGCATTCAGAAAATCTAAGTGCCAAAAAATAAGATTTTTTGACTCCGTGTTGTATAACCCGCCATTCGTGGGTACCATTCAACGCGTACGCAAACAAAAAGGGTTAATTCGCGTGGTATAACCGCGCGGCCCAAAAAGGAGGAGACAAGCATGTCGTCTTTGAAGCCGCTTGCAGATCGTGTTCTGGTCAAGCCCGACGAGGCCGAGCAGAAGACCGCTTCTGGTCTGTATATCGCCAGCAACGCTCAGGAGAAGCCGCAGCGCGGCACCATCGTTGCCGTTGGCGCCGGCAAGGTCAACGACAAGGGTGAGCGTATCCCCATGGACGTCAAGGTCGGTGACGTTGTCATCTACGGTAAGTTCGGTGGCAACGAGGTCAAGGTCGACGGCGAGAAGTATCTGCTCATGCGCGCCGATGACATCTACGCTGTCGTCGAGGCCTAGTCTCGTCAGAATCTCTGATTCGTCTTTGAACGCGCCCGCCGCATAGGACTCGGAAGCGGCGACGCGAGTCACATTTCTTTTGGAGGATTACCCACTATGGCAAAGAACATTACGTTCAACACCGATGCCCGTGCTAAGCTCGCCAAGGGCGTCAACACCCTGGCCGACGCCGTTACCGTCACCATGGGCCCCAAGGGCCGCTACGTTGCGCTGCAGCGCACGTTCAGTGCCCCGACCATCACCAACGACGGCGTTTCCGTCGCCAAGGAGATTGAGCTCGAGGACAACATCGAGAACATGGGCGCTCAGCTGGTGAAGGAGGTCGCCACCAAGACCAACGACACCGTGGGTGACGGCACCACCACCGCAACCCTGCTCGCTCAGGCCATCGTCAACGACGGTCTGCGCAACGTCGCCGCTGGCGCCAACCCGCTGGCCATCCGTCGCGGCATCGACAAGGCCGTCAACGCCGCCGTCGCCGAGATGAAGAAGCAGGCCAAGCCGGTCGAGACCAAGGAGCAAATTGCTTCCGTCGGTACCATCTCCGCCGGTGACCCCGAGGTCGGTGAGAAGATCGCCGAGGCCATGGAGGTCGTGGGCAAGGACGGCGTCATCACCGTCGAGGATTCCCAGACGTTCGACATCACCATCGACACCGTCGAGGGCATGCAGTTCGACAAGGGCTACGTCTCCGCTTACTTCGTCACGGATAACGACCGCATGGAGGCCGTGATGAAGGATCCGTACATCCTCATCACCGACCAGAAGATCTCCAGCGTCCAGGACATCATGCCTGTTCTCGAGGCTGTCCAGCGCGCTGGCCGTGGCCTGCTCATCATCGCTGAGGACATCGACGGCGAGGCTCTGCCTACCCTGGTCCTCAACAAGATCCGTGGCGCCCTCAACGTCTGCGCCGTCAAGGCCCCGGGCTACGGCGATCGCCGCAAGCGCATCCTCGAGGACATCGCCGTCCTCACCGGTGGCCAGGCTGCCCTGGACGAGCTGGGCGTGAAGGTCGCTGACATCACCGCCGATATGCTCGGTACCGCTAAGTCCGTCACCATCTCCAAGGACAACACCGTCGTCGTCGGCGGCGCTGGCTCCAAGGAGGCCATCGACGCCCGTATCGCTCAGATCAAGGGCGAGATGGAGAACACCACCTCTGACTTCGACCGTGAGAAGCTCCAGGAGCGCCTGGCCAAGCTCTCCGGTGGCGTTGCCGTCATCAAGGTCGGCGCTGCTACCGAGTCCGAGCTCAAGGAGATCAAGCATCGCGTCGAGGACGCCCTGCAGGCTACCCGCGCTGCTGTCGAGGAGGGCATTGTCGCTGGCGGCGGCGTCGCCTTCATGGACGCTGCTCCTGCGCTCGACGCCGTTGAGCTTGACGACCCCGAGGAGAAGATCGGTGTCGACATCGTCAAGAAGGCTCTGACTGCTCCGGTTGCTACCATCGCCAAGAACGCTGGCTTTGAGGGCGCTGTCGTGGTCGACAAGGTTGCCGAGCTGCCCGCCGGCCAGGGTCTCAACTCTGCCAACGGCGAGTGGGGCGACATGATCGAGATGGGCGTCCTCGACCCCGTCAAGGTCAGCCGCGTCACCCTGCAGAACGCTGCTTCTGTCGCCAGCCTGATCCTCATCACCGAGGCCACCGTTTCCGATGTGCCCAAGAACACTCAGCTTGAGGATGCTATCGCTGCTGCTACCGCTGGTCAGCAGGGCGGCGGTATGTACTAAGGCCGACAAGGTCTAGAACTCCCACCGGGAATCCGGGGGCGTGACGGGGGCTTCTCCCCGGAACGTCCTCGGACATGCAAAGAGGCTCCGCATCGCGCTTCGCGCTGCGGAGCCTCTTTGCGTCCTGCGGAATGTTCCGGGGAGAAGCCCCCGTCACGCCCCCGGATTCCCTGCGTTTACGGCCTTGAGGTCGCCGGGCGGAGAAGGACGTGGTTGATAGGGATACGTGTCCCCTTCGCTGTTTCGCGCTTTGCGCGAAAGGCGCGTTACTTTGGGATGGGTGGGAAACGTGGTTGTTGCGGCAACTGGTCCTCGCCAGAAATTACCCCTGGCGTACTTGCGCGAAAGCCTACTGGTGCTACACTTGCAATTGCTGTTTCAGGGCGGGGTGGAATTCCCCACTGGCGGTAAATCGGGCGGTGTCAAAGGGACGCCGTGGCGCGCAGGCGAGGTGTCTGCGACCGAGCCGATGAGTCCGCGACCCGTGCGTGTGTTGGTTCGCATGCCGGCTGAACTGGTTAGATCCCAGTACCAACGGTTAGAGTCCGGATGAAAGAGGCAGGTGATCTTATGTCTGAACAGTCGCAGCATATCCATTTTGAGAACACGAATAGGTGGAGCACCAAACAGCTCGTTACCATGGCGCTGATGTGCGCCCTGGGCGCCCTGTTTATGTACGTTCAGCTGCCCATCCTTCCCTCGGCGCCGTTTTTGACCTATGACCCGTCGCTGGTGCCGGCGATGGTGTGCGGGTTTGCGTATGGTCCCGGCGCCGGTACCGCTGTTGCCGCCATGGCTATCGTTATCCATGCGCTCACTACGGGTGACTGGGTCGGTGCGCTTATGAACTTGGTTGCCACGCTGGGCTACATTCTGCCCGCGGCCATCGTCTACCAAAAGATGCATACCTATAAGGGTGCCGTGATTGGCCTGGTGCTCGGCGTTATTGCCGCTACGGTGCTTTCTATGGTCGCAAACCTTACCATTGGCGTTTGGTTCTGGTATGGCTCGGTCGACGTGATCGCCCCGCTCATGCTTCCCGCCGTGCTGCCGTTTAACCTCATCAAGACCGTTCTCAACTCGGTGTTGACGCTGGCGGTGTACAAGGCGGTCTCCAACCTCATCACGCCCAAGAAGGACCAGGTCAAAGGCCGCGCATGATTGAGTGTCGGGGCGTTTCCTTTAGCTATGACGGTGTCACACCGGCGCTCGATGGTATCGATCTGAACATCGAGGATGGCGAGTTTTTCTGCATCCTCGGCGGCAACGGGTCGGGCAAGTCGACGTTTGCCAAGCATTTGAACGCGCTGCTGCAGCCCGATGCGGGCACGGTGCGTATCAACGGCATGGACGCGTCCGATCCCGAGCTGGTCTACGACATCCGCTCGACTGCGGGCATGGTGTTCCAGAATCCCGACGACCAGCTGGTGGCGACGCTTGTCGAGGACGATGTTGCGTTTGGTCCCGAAAACTTAGGGGTCGAATCGGCCCAGATCGCGCAGCGCGTGCGCGAGGCGCTGAAGGCCGTGGGTCTGGTGGGCTTTGAGCGCCACGAGACCCATGCGCTTTCGGGCGGACAAAAGCAGCGTGTGGCGCTTGCCGGCGTGCTTGCCATGGAGCCGCGCGTGCTCATATTGGACGAGGCGTCCTCGATGCTCGATCCGCGCGGGCGCAAGGGCCTTATGAAGGCCTGTCACGCGCTGCACGAACGCGGCATGACCATCGTGATGATTACGCACTTTATGGAAGAGGCCGCTGAGGCCGATCGCGTTGCCGTCTTCCAAGCGGGCCGCGTTGCCATGCTGGGCACGCCCGAGGAAATCTTGACGCGGGCGGACGAACTCGCGCGGCTGAACCTGGATATGCCGGCATCGTGCTGTCTTGGCAGGGCGCTTCGCGCGAAGGACGTGCCCATTTGCGCACGGGTGCGCGAGGCGGATATGGTCGCCGATATAGCGCAGACTTATGCCGAGCGGAGTGGGACAGGCATCGCCGGGCGGCCTTTCGCATCCGATTCTCGTATTCCCGACAACGTCTCCTCTGCAATCGATGGCGCAGACGCGCTGGAGCCCGTCATCGAGATTTCGCACCTTTCGTATAGCTATTCGCTGAGCGCCCGCGAGCGCCGTCGCTGGCGCAAGCGCTCGGCCACTACGGACGCATCGAGTAAACAGGCTCTGTGGGGCAACGATCCAAACAGCCCCTGGGCGTTGCGCAATGTGTCGCTAACGGTGCGTCGTGGTGAGTTCCTGGGCCTTGCGGGCCATACCGGTTCGGGTAAGTCGACGCTGGTTCAGCATCTCAACGGCCTGATTCGTCCCCAGGAGGGATTCGTTCGCGCGCTGGGGCTCGATCTGTCAAACAAGAAAGACGCCGCCGCGGTTAAGGCCAAGGTCGGCGTGGTGTTTCAATATCCCGAGCGTCAGCTGTTTGCCGAAACCGTGACGCAGGACGTGGCGTTTGGCCCGCACAACCTTGGCTTGCCGCAAGATGAAGTCGACCGTCGCGTCGAGTCGTCGCTCTCGCGCGTGGGCCTCGACCTTTCCACGGTCGGCGACAAGAGTCCCTTCGAGCTTTCGGGCGGTCAGCAACGGCGCGTGGCATTCGCCGGCGTGCTCGCCATGGAGCCCGAAGTCCTGGTGCTCGATGAACCCATGGCGGGGCTCGATCCGGCTGCGCGCAGGGATTTCCTTGAGCTTATCGATCGACTTCACCGCGATGGCCTGACCGTTGTCATGGTTTCGCATAGTATGGATGACCTGGCCAATTGCTGCGACCGCATCGTCGTGATGAACGAAGGTGCGGTGTTTGCAGAGGGAACCCCCGCGCAGGTGTTTGCACATGCCGATGAGCTCAAGTCGATCGGCTTGGGCGTACCTGCTGCCCAGCGCATGGCGTTGGCGCTCGCGGAGGCGGGCGTGCCGCTGCGTTGCGGCGGGCTCTATACGGTTGAGTCGCTGGCAGACGAGTTGGTGGACCTGCTAATCGGTCGCTCGGACGGTCCTTCTAACGTCGCGGACATTGCTAAATCCAAGACGGTCGCGCGAGAGGAGGGCTGCTAATGGAGGCGTTTTCGTTTGGCAGCTACTATCCCGGCGATAGTGCAATCCACCGCCTGGACCCGCGAACTAAGTTGCTCTTGGGCTTTGTGTTTCTGATCACGACGCTCACGGTTGGCAGCTTCCGCGGACTGGTCCCGGTCGCAATTTTCGTCGTGCTGATCTATGCCGTGTCCCGGGTGCCGGCTCGTCGCGTTCTGTCGTCGATGGCGCCGCTGCTGGCAATCGTCGTCGTGGTCGCGGTGCTCAACTTGTTTACCGATCAGAGTGGGCGCATCCTGTGGCAGCTCGGCTTTCTGCAGATAAGCGAGGGCTCACTGCGTTCTGCCGCCTTTATGGCGTGTCGCCTGACCCTGATGATGGCCGGCATGAGCGCCATTACGCTCACCACGCCTACGCTCGACCTCACCGCGGGCTTTGAGCGTCTGCTCGCACCGTTTGCGCGCGTGGGGCTCCCTGCGCATGAGCTCGGCATGATCATGGGCATCGCGTTGCGCTTTATGCCGCAGTTTGCCACCGAGATGAAGCAGACGGCGGACGCGCAGGCAAGCCGCGGTGCACGCGTAACGGGTGGCCCGCTCGGCGGCGTGCGTATGCTCGGCAGTGTGGCGATTCCACTGTTCACGGGCGTGTTCCGTCATGCCGAGACGTTATCTGCCGCCATGGATGCACGCTGCTATCACGGCGAGCAGGGCCGCACGCGTCTGCATGCACTTGCATTTCGCCGCGGGGATGCGCTGGCTGCGGTTGTGACGATGCTGCTGTTTGCGTGTGTCATCGTCATCAATCTTCAACTTGTTTAGGCGCGATTCGAGCGCAAGAAAGGGGTCCCTATGACCGACAACGACCGCATGGCTCAGCTCGAGCGCGCCTGTTCGTATCTCAGGCGCATTCCGGCGTGGTATCTTGCCACGACCGATGCGAGCGACGGGCATCAGCCCCGCGTGAGGCCGTTTTCGTTTGCCATGGTCGATGACGGTAAGCTGTGGTTTTGCACGTCGCGCGACAAGGACGTGTGGGCGGAGTTGAGCGCGAATCCCAAGTTTGAGCTCTCGGGCTGGAAGCCGGGGGAATGTTGGATCGTATTGACCGGCGAAGCCGCACTTGAGGACGACGCAGTTGCGAGCGACAAGGTGCGTCAAGCGGGTTTTAAGCACATGGTGGGCATTGGCGAGCAGCACGATAGCGCCAACGACGGCCGCCTTGCCTTCTTTTCGGTCCGCAACATTGCCGCGCGCTTTTGTGATATCGACGGCAGCGAGGAGCGCCTGGAGCTCTAGCAAGCACAAACCAGACTCTCAAACTGGCTAGTACAAGGAGGAGACGTGGACGGATTGAATACGGTTTTGGAGTATCTGACGTCGGTGCCGGCGTGGTATCTGGCGACGAGCGTGGACGGGCAGCCACATGTGCGTCCGTTCTCGTTTGCACAGATTCAGGATGGCAAGCTGTGGTTTGTGACAGCGCGCACCAAAGATGTGTGGCAAGAGCTGCTGCAAAACCAGCGCTTTGAGGCCACGAGTTGGTGGCCGGGCCATGGCTGGCTCATCTTGCGCGGGCGTGCCGGCTTGGATGACCGGGCTTTAGGCGAAATGCGCGAAGCCGGGTGGAAGCATCTAGAGCACCTGGGCGAGCACTATGAGGGGCCTAACGACCCCACGCTCGTCTTCTTTAGCGTCGAGGATCCCGAGGCTTTTATCTGCAATCACGACGAATGGGTGCCGGTCGAGCTCTAGCCAGCTGGCTCATCCTAACAACTTGGTTTTCGCATGGGCGGGCCCCGTATTGCCCGGCGCCGTTAGGAGCGCCGGTCAATACGGGGCCCGCTCCATTTGTCAATTCCTTCAAGCGAATGTGTCGGGAATGTTTCAATGCATGAATATGCAAGCCATTTACGTATTCATGCATCTTTTGGTGCTAAAGTTTCAACCCACTTCATAACGACCGCTGCGAAATGCGCATCGGTGCATAAATCGCAGACAAGGAGTCTGATATGTCTTTGAAGGTTGGAATCGTCGGCGCGGCTGGATATGCCGGAGCCGAGCTCATTCGCCTCGTCCTCGGTCATCCCGAGTTTGAACTTGCTGCCATTACGTCCAACGCCGATGCCGGCCAGCCGTTGTCTGCGGTGTACCCGAGCTTCACCGGCGTAAGCGATCTTGTCTTTACGACGCATGATGCCCCTGAGCTCAAGAACTGCGACGCGGTCTTTTTGGCCGTGCCGCACACGGCTGCCATGGCACAGGTGCCCGCGCTGCTTGCATCGGGCGTCTCCTGCTTTGATCTTTCGGCCGACTACCGTCTGAACGACGCGTCCGTCTTTGAGACATGGTATGCCGCCGAGCATACGAGCCCCGAGCTGCTCAAGACCCGTGCCTTCGGTCTGCCCGAGCTGTTCTGCCAAGACTTGGAGACCGCCGCATCCGACCATGCCGACGGCAAACCCGTGCTGGTCGCCTGCGCCGGTTGCTATCCCACCGCAACGAGCCTTGCCGCCGCGCCCGCCGTGCGCGTCGGCTGGGTGGCCGAGAACGGTCCCGTGATTGTCGATGCCATTAGCGGCGTGACGGGCGCCGGTAAGTCCTGCAACGCCCGCACCCATTTTTGCAGCGCCGACGAGAACTTGGAGGCCTACGGTGTGGGCAAGCATCGCCACACGCCCGAGATTGAGCAAATCCTTGGTCTGACCGATCGCGTCGTCTTTACCCCGCACCTGGCACCGCTCAAGCGTGGTCTGCTCTCCACGGTGACGCTGCCGCTCGCGCCGCAGGCTCTCGACACGTTGGCTCTTGAGGATGTTGTCGACCATTACAAGCAGTTCTACGCCGGTCGCACCTTTGTGCGCGTGCTCGATGCCGGCCAGCAGCCCAAGACGGCTTCGGTCGTCGGCACCAACGCTGCCCAGATCGGCCTCGCGCTCAACAAGCGCGCGGGCGTGCTGGTGGCGACGGGCGCCATCGACAATCTGTGCAAGGGCGCTGCGGGCCAAGCAGTCCAATGCGCCAATATCGTCTTTGGCTTTGACGAGCGACGAGGCTTGCCCACAGTGGCGTGCCCGGTGTAGCACATTCGATTGTTAACGATTTGGTAGTCGGGCATCGAGTGGGGCGCCACTCTTAAGCTGGTCTCACGATTGTGGCCGGCATGGCGCACCAACCGATGCCCATTTTTTGTTTGACATAAGGAGTCGTAAAGACGATGAATGCTGAGCAGTTCGATATCAAGATTCGTGCCGTAGAGGGCGGCGTAACGGCGGCGGCCGGCTTTAAGGCGGCGGGCATCCATGCCGGATTCCGCAAGAATCCCGAGCGCCTGGATTACGCACTCGTCGTGCCCGATAAGCCCTGTCCCGGGGCCGGCGTGTTTACGACCAACCGCTTTTGTGCGGCGCCCGTGCAGGTAAGCCGTGCCAACCTGGGCGGCGCCGACAAGGGCTACGGCGTCATTGCCGGCGTTTCGGTCAACTCTGGCAATGCCAACGCCGCCACGGGTGAGACCGGTCTTGCCTGCGCGCGCGAGACCTGCAACATTGCCTCGCAGGTCATCGGCTGCGAGCCCCAGCAGATTCTGGTTGCCTCCACGGGCGTAATTGGTCAGATTTTGCCGATCGACACGTTTGAGACTGCCGTTCCTGCCGCCTACGAGGCGCTCTCCGCCCACGGTGGCACCGATGCCGCCCGCGCTATCATGACGACCGACACGCACTCCAAGGAGTATGCCGTGTGTTACCGCAGCGAGGCCGCGGGGCACGCAGGCAATGCCTATACGGTGGGCGGTATGTGCAAGGGCTCGGGCATGATCATGCCCAACATGGCAACCATGATCGCGGTCATCACTACCGATGCCCCCGTCGAGCCGGCGGCGCTCCACGCCCTGTTGCTCTCCACCGTCAAGCAGACCTTCAACAAGGTAACGGTCGATTCCGACACCTCGACTAACGACACCTGCATCATGCTTGCCTCCGGCGCCGCTGCCGCAGATGCCGAGCCTATTGTCGAGGGCTCTGACGCCTTCGACGAGCTGGCCTTTGCCGTGCATGAGGTGTGCGAGAGCCTGGCGCGCAACATCGCCGCAGACGGCGAGGGCGCATCCAAGCTCGTGACGGTTAACGTCACCGGCGCCGTGAACGACGAGGAGGCCGATATCGCCGCTCGTGCTGTCGCCAACTCGCCGCTCGTCAAGACCTGCATCGCCGGCCACGACTGCAACTGGGGCCGCGTTGCCATGGCGCTCGGCAAGTGCGGCGTGCAGTTTAACCAAGAAGATGTGTCCATCGACATGATGGGTATGCCCGTCTGTCGTGATGGCCTGACCGTTCCCTTTGACGAGGACGAGGCGCTGCGTTGCTTTGAGGCGTCCGAGATCGTGATCTCGGCCGACCTGGGCGCAGGGGACGCGGCGACCACCGTGTGGACTTGCGACCTCACGCACGAGTACATCTCCATTAACGGCGACTACCGTTCCTAGACTCCGGACGCGCACCGTCCCGTGCGTCCCGCTGCAATCGCGGGCAACGAGGTACGGCGCGATGGCTACACGAAAGACGAGGCAGACTATGAAGTTCGCACGCGATTGTCGCTCGAGCGAATCCAACGAAGTTACCGCGCAGCTGCTGTTCGAGGCGCTGCCGTGGATTAAGAACCTGACCGGTAAGACGGTCGTTATCAAGTACGGCGGTGCCGCCATGGTCGACGAGCAGCTGCGTCGTGACGTGATGAGCGACATCGTCCTGCTCAAGATTATCGGCATGCGCCCCGTCATCGTGCATGGCGGCGGCAAAGCCATCAACGAGGCGCTGAGCCATTACGATATTCCCGTCGAGTTTAAGAACGGGCAGCGCGTGACTACGCCGGCGACCATGGATATCGTGCGCGAGGTGCTGGGCGGTAAGGTTAACCAGGAGCTGGTCGCTGCCATCAACCACCACGGTAATTTGGCCGTAGGCGTGTCGGGCAGCGATGCCGGCACGCTCATCGCCGAGCCGCTCGACCCCGAGCTCGGTCGAGTGGGCAAAGTGACGCACGTTAACACCGACTATATCGAGCGCTTACTCGATAGCGAGTACATCCCCGTCATCGCTACCGTCGCGGCGGGGGAGGACGGCGGTTTCTTCAACATCAACGCCGATACCGCCGCCGGTGCCGTTGCGGCGGCGCTGCATGCGCATAAGGCGATCTTTTTGACCGACGTCGACGGCCTGTACAAGGACTTTAGCGACAAGGATTCACTTATCTCCAATCTGACGCTCGACGAGGTCAATGAGATGCTCTACGGCGGCGAGGTCGATAAGGGCATGATTCCCAAGCTGCGCGCGGCCGTCGATGCGCTTGCCGGCGGCGTTTTTCGCGCTCACATCATCAACGGCACCACGCCGCATTCGCTGCTGCTAGAGCTGCTGACCGATGCCGGCGTCGGCACCGTGATCCATTCCACCGAGACGGCTTACGAGTTCGATACGCATCCGCATCCGCTTTCGACGTTTGCTGCGCGTCTGACCGAGAACCTCGACGAGGTCGAGAAGCTCCAGACGGTCTAGCTGACCGCAGCCGCCCCATTCCTGCACCCATAGGCCTGCGCCGTCCGGCGCTCAACGAAAGGCATTCCATGTCACTTGCAGCTCAGCAATCGCTTGAATCCCATTACGTTATGCATACCTTTGGCCGCTCTCCGGTCGAGTTTGTCGAGGGTCACGGCATGAAGCTCACCGGCGACGATGGCCGTGAGTACCTCGACTTTCTTGCCGGCATCGGCGTGTGCAGCCTAGGTCATGGTGACCCGGCCGTGCTCTCGGCGCTCGAGGCACAGACCAAAAAGCTCATGCATGTCTCCAATTACTTCTACATCGAGCAGCGCGGACAGGTCGCGGCGCTGCTGTCCAAGCTTGCTAACGACGACGTAGATGGTGCGCGCGTGCTTGCCGGTGCCATTGCCGCCGGCGATGAGACCACGGCAGCTGCTCTTGGTGCCCCGGCTGCGGGCGAGCAGGTGTGGGAGACCTTCTTTGCCAACTCCGGCGCCGAGGCCAACGAGGGCTCGATGAAGCTCGCGCGCCTGTACGCCAAGCGTGCCGGTAACGGCGGCAACACTATCGTGTGCATGCGCGGCGGCTTCCACGGCCGTACGCTCGAGACCATTGCCGCCACCATGCAGGATTGGCTGCAGGATAGTTTCCGCCCGCTGCCGGGTGGCTTTGTGGCCTGCACGCCCAACGATATCGATGAACTGCGTGCGATCTTCAGGCAGCTGGGGAGCGAAATTTGTGCCGTGATGCTCGAGCCGATCCAGGGCGAGAGTGGTGTGCACCCCATGACCGAGGAGTTTATGGCGGCAGCGCGCGACCTGGCACACGAAGTGGGCGCCGTGCTTATCGCCGACGAGGTCCAGTGCGGCATCTTCCGCTCCGGCAAGCCGTTTGCATTCCAAACCTATGGCGTGGAACCCGACATCATGAGCCTTGCCAAGGGCATTGCCGACGGCGTGCCCATGGGCGCCGTCGTGGCAAAGAAGGAGATTGCCGACGTGTTTAAGCCGGGCGACCACGGCTCGACCTTTGGCGGTAGCTGCTTGGCCGTCGCGGCGTGCGCCGCGACGCTCTCCGCGCTCGTGCGCGGCGATTATGCCGAGCATGCTGCCAAGGTGGGTGCCTATATGGAGCAGGCGCTGGCTAAGCTTCCGCATGTGGTGGAGGTGCGTGGCCGTGGCCTGATGCTCGGCTGTGATCTGGACGATACTGCGGGTGATGCACACGACGTTGTGGCCCGTGCATTGGGGGCTGGTGCCGTAATCAACGCTACAGGTGCACATACGCTGCGTTTCCTGCCGCCACTCGTCTGCGAGGAAGCCGACGTGGACAGTCTGATCGAGATTCTGTCGGACGTTTTGGCCTAACACAGCGCAATAACTTAATTTGGACCGGGTTCCGGACTGCGGACGTGCCCTATGCGGCATGATTCAGCGGTCTGGAGCCCGTTTTGCCTTAGATTTGCTAAGGCAGGGAGACCTGCTGGTCAAAAAACATCAAATATGAGTACTGTTACCGATTTGGTAGCAGCAATTTTGGACTAATAAGGCCAGATGGCAAGTCGAAATGGTAGCGCGCAGAGATGTGGTGTAAGAGGCGGGGCATGCCCCGCCTCCGCCCTTT
>ERZ812616.356-NODE-356-length-66691-cov-3.593628_pt1 | contig 66691 bp, 55 predicted proteins | sample MGYA00376249_ERZ812616 | MGnify/ENA primary metagenome ERZ812616 (study PRJEB26924, sample SAMEA4378265) | human gut metagenome | biome: human gut; feature: human-associated habitat; material: faeces | place: China | collected 2013 ...
TCGGTGGCCGGTCCTGAAAAGGCCTACGTTTATCACGCAAAGAGTGTGTCGCCGGCGATCATCGACGTCAAAGTTGACTCGCCGACTCCAGGCGAAGTTGATGTTTATGTCCTGCTGACCGATGGCACGCTTCCGACCGAAGACACGCTTGAGCAGATCGAAGAACATCTTTCCGACGAAAACATTCGACCGCTGACCGACTACGTGGTGGTCAACGCGCCGACGGCTTCGAACTACGAGATCGAGCTGCACTACTGGATCAGCCAGGAAGACTCAAGCAAGGCCGCTCAGATCCAAGCCGATGTTGAGGCGGCTGTCGAACAGTACCGCCTATGGCAGCAGACAAAGATCGGGCGTGATATTACGCCCGGCAAGCTCTTGCAGCTGGTCTTTGCTGCCGGCGCTTCACGAGTCGACGACTCGAAGATGAAGCCTGCTGCATGGAAGAAGCTCGAGGCGATGCAAGTGGCGCAATGCACGAAGGTTAACGTGGTATATGAGGGCTATAAAGATGAGTAAGACCCTCGATCAGACCTCGCTGCTAGACCTTGTCCCCGATTCGATTAAGCGAGACAAGTCAGTTAGCAGCGCTGGCAAGGCGCTTGATCCTTTGCTTCAAGAGGTGACGGCTGCGCTGGATCTTCCGAGCATCTACGTGAGCATCGACGGGCTTTCGAGCGAGCAGCTTGACCATCTTGCCTACGCATGGGACGCGTCGGTCTGGCGTGACTCTTGGCCGATCGAGCTCAAACGCTCGGTGGTCAAGAACGTCGTTACCGAAAAGCGCAAGAAAGGGACGGTCAGAGCAGTGCGTGACGCCTTAGCGTCGATTCAGTCCGCCGCCACGATTAAGGAGTGGTGGGAGACGGATCCGAAGGGGACACCGCACACTTTCACGATCTATGCGACGCTCGGGAAGATCGAGGGCGTGCTTGACGCTGAGATGCAAGAGGATTTGATCCGACTCATCGATGATGCCAAGCCTGTGCGTAGCCACTACACCTTTGTGATCCAGCAGCAGGTCGGCGGCGGTATGGGTATGTGTGCCTATCTTCGACCGGTTGCTTTTGCTCGGATCCGATCCGAATCCATTACTTCGCTTGACGCCGATGGAGCCATCGGCCTTGCCGCTGGTGCGCGAGCCATCGTGTCGCGCTGCCTTGTGGCCACAGCTTCATAAGAGGTTATATGCAAATCATTATTACAAACGCCGGCCTGGCGGCGATTGTCAACGCCGGGGCCACTGGGACGGCCGCTGTCCAGATCACAAAGATCGGACTGGGATCCGGACGCTACACGCCAAGCAAGACTCAGACCGCTTTGCAGAACGAGTTCAAGCAGATCGATGTGATTGAGGGTGGGGACACCGGAGACAACACCATCCATGTGGCGATTCGAGACGACTCCGAAGATTCCTACGCGGTCTATGAATTCGGCCTGTATCTGGCCGACGGAACGCTCTTTGCAGTGACTTCGCAGCAGTCAGTGATCTTGCAGAAGGTCTCGACGTCGCAGGCTCTGCTGTCGGTTGACATCAAGTTTGACGGGATCGACTCGGCATCGATCACGTTTGAGGGCATGACGTACAGCTTCGCGGCGGCTACGACAGAGAACGCCGGCATCTGCGAGCTGGCCACGGAAGCTGAGACGCTTGCCGGCACTGACTCGCAGCGCGCTGTGACGCCGTCGGCTCTTGCAAAGCTTCTGGCAACGGATACGCGTGCAGGCTTGATCAAAACGGCCACGGCAGACGAGGCTAAGACCGGTACGGACGCCGAAAAAGCTGTCACGCCAGCGGCTTTGAAGGCTGCAGTCGATGCCCGGGCCGCCAGCGACGATGTGGCTGCAGGTGGTTCGTCCACGACGTCGTTCCTGACACCGAAGTCGGTTCTGGCTATTGAGGCCGGAACCGGCAAAAAAGGCCTTGTGGAACTGGCCACAGAAGCCGAAGCAAAAGCCGGCACTGATGCGACCAAGGTGATGACGCCATCCACTGTCAAGGCGGCTTTCGACAATGCTTTTGCCTCTGCAACGGAAGAGCAGGCGGGAACGGTTCGCCTGGCGACTCCGGACGAAGCACGAGCCGGGACAGATGCCACGACAGCGGTTTCTCCGGCCAATTTGAAGGCGGCTGTGGATGACCGAGCGGCAAGTGCTGAAGAGGTGTCAGTCGGCACGTCGACCACCAAGTTTGTGACGCCAGCCACTTTAAAAACCGTGATCGACGCTTTGAACCAGACGATTGCCGAGCTGACGGCACGAGTCGAAGAACTTGAAGGGGCTTCTGAAGCGGAAGTTCCTCAGATTCAGCCTTTGGGGGACTGATAGATGCCCGATACTGCAAACGAACTCAAAATGATCATCACGCAGGCCGGCCTCGATGAGGTAGTGGCTGCGTCGCAAGCCGGCACGGATGCCGTTCTCATTACCGAGGTTGGCTATGGCACCGGTCAGTACACGGCCACGCCCGAGCAGACTCAGCTGCAGGCCGAGTTCAAGCGACTGACAACGGTCGCCGGCGGCGCTGTGGCCGACAACATCATCCACTGCACGGTGCAGGATAGTACGGATGACGCCTATACGGTCTATGAAGTAGGGCTGTATACCGACAAGGGCACACTTTTTGCGGTCTACTCGCAAAACACGCCGATTTTGCAAAAGTCGGCAATGGCTATTTCGATGTTGGCCATCGACATCGCGGTGACGGACTTCAGTGCCGATCAAGTGATTTTTGGCGCCGCCAATCTTCTGAACCCTCCGGCGACGACATCGACGTTGGGCGTCGTCGAGCTTGCCACGAACGATGAGACGATCACGGGCACAGATGCCACACGTGTCGTCACGTGCGCATCCTTGTCGGCTCGCACAGCTACGACCGGGCGCACCGGTCTGATTCGCATTGCGACATCCTCAGAAGTGGCTGCCGGCAAGGATCAGACCAAGGCTTTGACGCCGGCGAACCTTTTGGCTGCGTTTTTGAAGGCGCATGGCGACTGGGGGATGCAGAAGCTGCCGAACGGCCTGATTCTGCAATGGGGGCAAGCGATGCTGGCATCGAACGGAAACAGCGTGATTGCTTTCCCGGTGGCCTTCCCAAGCAAAGCGGTCTTTGCGGTTGCAGAGGCAAAAGGAAACTTTGCGCCGACTTTCGCGCTGTCGACGCTCAAGCGGGGCAACGCGGCCTTCAAGCACAACGGCAATGGAGGCGTGGCTTCCTACTGGATGGCAATCGGTTATTGAGAGGTAACGTATGGCTTACTACTACAGCGCGAGCGAACGCGCTTTTTTTTCGTCCGAAATCATGTCGGTCGATGCGATGCCGTCCGACAAGGTGGCTGTTGCTGATCAGACATACAAGCAACTGATGGCTGATCAAGTGGCCGGCAAGCTGATCCGGACGGGGTCCGGCAACGCGCCTGAATCTGTTGATCAGGGGTTGACCGCCGCGACCCGATTTGGCGACGTGAGCTTTGGCAAGGTCACTGGCACGAATCTCGACATCAATGGCAATGGTGATGTGTCCGGGACTTTTGTGGTCGGTGGAGCTGTCACCATCAAAGGGGCCTTGAACGCTCAGGGCGGTCTCAACGTGACATCGATCACGGCGACTGGAACATCCACCTTGGCCGCTGTCAATGCTACAAACCTGTCGCTGTCGGGCACGCTGAAGGTCAATGGCGCGAGCACTTTGCAGGCTGTCTCTGCCAAAAAGATCACGGCGACAGAGCTTGACCTTAATGGCAACGGAGATGTTTCCGGAAACCTGGTTGTCCACGGTAAGACGACTCTGGAAGCGCTCCAGGCAAACGGTGATGCCACCATCGGCGGGTTACTGAAAGTCACTGGTCAAACCTACTGCGGCAATGCCATCAACTTCTCAGGGAATATGTGGCTTATTGGGCGCCGTACTGATGTGGCTGTCGACGACGCCACTAGAGACTCGTCCAAAAACACCGTTGTTTATCGCATAAGCGACAAAAACAATGCTCCTTTGATGGGTGCAGAGGCGTATTTCAATACTGATGGCAGCCGAGATCTTCGTTTTAACGGTCGAAACCGAGCTAATAGTGGCTGGCGTAATTTTTTGAAGATTACAGAATATGCCGATGAAGAAATCCGCATCATTGCTGGCGGCAGTCCGCCGGCTTCAGTGAACGACGACACGCTGATCACAGCTAAATGGGCGAACGCGGCATTTGCGCACAAAACAGGCGATGAAACCATCAACGGGAAAAAGACGTTTGGTCGAGAATTGACAGTGACCGGCTCGACTGGCTACGAAATAGCTAGATCCGATCAAGACTTTAGCGTTATTCCTGAAGAAAGCGTGCAGACATGGTTTGCTCGATACAAAGATAAAAACAACCAAAGCGGTCTGCTGATCAAGCATTACCAATATGCCGATGGGAAGACTGAAGTAACCTTGTCCGATATTAACCATTACAGCGGATCGGATGATTGGTCTACTCTGGCTGTTGGACACAACTCGGACGGTTCCCGATATGTACAGGCTCAATTTGATCCGCCCGCAGAAATTAACGGGTATGAAGTAGTTACTGCAAAGTGGCTTCGTTCCTACATTTGGAATGCAGAGCAATCTCAGCTCGTTCATACGACAAACGAGGAGACTATTGCCGGCAAAAAGATTTTTAAGCAGTCACTCTACGTCGATGCCAATCCCATGGTTCGAAGAGAAAACTGGGAAAACGTTAGTATTGCAGACACCAGCAGAACAGAGTCCAAACAGGTGATGTTTGCGCAAATTACGGACAAAGATGGCAAGCGATACATGGCTCTGGAGGTGGCTGCTTCTGAAGACGGAAGCCGGTCCCTCTTTATCAATGGACGAAATCGTTCGGATACGGGGTGGGCGCAGTTCCTGCAAATTAAGGAAGACAACACAGGTTACGTATCGGCAATCTTGAGAGGAAGTCCAGTTACGAGCAGTCACGAACCATTTTCATCAAATGCCTCTCCAATAAGACCTTTCCTTCGATGGAAACTCGCAAAATGCAGCCAATCTTGAGAAACAGGCTCGGACGGTACTCCGAGCCCCCGTTCCCTAGATTGCCGGCTTTTTCGGCCAAACAACTTCAAGCGGGAAACCATCTTGCTGCGGCACATCGCGCAGCTCTTGTCGGTATGCTTTGACAGCTTCGCGCTGTTCGTCGGTCAGCGGATAGTCCGGCATGACAAGATGGTCGGTCTCAGCCAGTAGCGCATCGCGCTGCGCCCGGACCTGTGCCGACGCTTCCGCCTTGACCTCTTCAGGCGTCTTTTCTGGAATAGCCTCGACACTCCAGGACAAGTCTTTGCCTCTAGCCAGTCGATGCGTTTTACTCCCGGCGGTGAGTGCCACAAAGAGCTTCTTCAACGTGTAGTCGTGCGGGGTGCGAGACTCATGCGCAACCACCATGCCAACGCACTCTTCAGGCGTAGTCGGGATCTTTTCTTCGAGCCACTTTTGGCCGTCAAAATGATAGAAATAATCCTCTTTGCACTCCGGCTTAATCGTCGTGCAATTGTCTGGCATTGAAATAATTTCGCGCGTTACGTCGTCAACTTGAGCAATTGTCGTTCCTGCGAAATAGCCTTTTGAATCGTATTCATATACGTCAATTAAATTTTCCATTTTTAATTCCTTTATCAATAACCGAACATCACTGGAGTTTGGTCTACAACTGGATATTCAAGAGATTCAATGCTGGCATACGGTGCTATATCTCACGAATATACTGGTCGTAAAAGTTCTGATGGACAAAACAACGTTGCTGGCGAACTAACTTTTGATGCTTCTCGTTGTAGTTCCGTTTTTGGTAAATCATCCGAAATCCAACCTCCCTCAGGCAAAGCCTTATGGATAATCAAGGTGTAACCGAACATCACGGGTACACACGGTGGCCACGCGTTCAAATACGGCGATCGATACAACACCGAAGGCGCGTATTACGGCATGGACATAAACAATGGTGGCGCTGGTGATAGCGGCAATACCAGTGTGTACCAGATGGGTTTCGATGCCTCTCTGTGTAACCCTATCTATGGCTCTTCGGACATCATCCAACCACCGGCAGGCAAAGCACTTTGGATCATCAAGACTTGATGCCCGAACATCACTGGCTATATCACTGGGGGCGGCCAAAGCTACACGACACAATACGGAGGAGCGTTCTATGAGTACGGAGGCAGTACCGACACAGCTGACTCGGGCCATTCGACCGTTCCTGTCGTGGGCTTTGACGCAAGCCGCTCAAATCCCATCTACGGAGCCGCTGAAATTGTGCAGCCACCTGCGGGCAAAGTGCTCTGGATCATCAAAGTTTGATGATCCACAAGGCCTTCCCGGATGGCGGCTGGATAACATCCGCAGCTCCATAAATCGGGTTGCTTCTCGAAGCATCAAAGGAGATAGCTTGGCCGTCTCCGTCGGAACCACTTTTTGAGCGACCTGTCCCAGTCGCTTGAAAGGCACCGGATACAGGGTTTCCTTGATAGTGCGCTACAAAGGAACCCGTGATGTTCGGTGCACCACTCTCAAGGTAGGTGCCAACTTCAGATGCGGTATTCGCGCCCATCACTGTGCGATTGCGCCAGTCGGGTAGCTTGAAGGTCGTGGAACCATCGCCGGCGCCCCAAGCCGTACCGATTGCCGCAAAAAGCTTGGCATACGTCGTACGGCTGATCGTGCCGCCATTACAGGCCATGAAGCCCGATGGGACAGTTTTGCCCGCATATGGAAAGGCCACCCCAGATGGGATGGCCGAACCGAGACCTGCTTCAAAAAGTGCCCGTACCCACGCAGTCGTCGCAATTGAGTTGTCGTCACTGCTCGATGGGCTCGGTCAAAGTTCTTGGCGTTAGATGGCAGCACGAGTATGGCGGCCAATTTAAAACTTGGCCCGCATGCTCCCGTCATCGAATCGACTCAAACCGTTGACTCGAATGATTCAATTCCCGATGTCTCTAGATTTAACGGACATTCCGTTTACGCTGAAAACGGCGATCGAATTGCATACATACAGCTCGCATCACGAAACGATGGCCGCCGTGAATACAACATGTATGTGCGTAACCCATATGTTGCTGGAGAAGTCTTTCACGGACTCAAATGGGGGTTTGCAGCTGATGCCAGTTTCTACGCGCAGCTGACTCAAGGTCCAGTTACGAGCAGTCATTTTTTGAGGTCGAAATCGCTTCGAAACTCAGTCTCTAGCGTGGTGCGTAGCCCCTGCGCTTGGCACAAGGGCTGCAGTTCTTCATGTGCGAGAAAAAGCCCGTGGCTTATGGGAAATCGAGATTTAAGCCGGCACTGTCGGCACAACCTGAAAAATAATCGCTCCAGGCAGCCATGAGGTCACGGCGCACATCCAGGTAGTCGCTTCTTTGATATGCCCGAGAGACGCTTGTGCCAACGGTGTGAGACAGGCACATTTCGGCGGCTTCGAAGGGGGCTTGTCTGTCGGCAAGAAAGCTGCGGGCCATTGAGCGCAAACCGTGTGCGACAAGCTTTCCGGAAAGCTCGGTGGTGTGTAGGTATTTGGCCAGACATTGCGAGCTGACGTGTGTGCCGGATGTGCGACCTGGGAAGATGTAATCGGAACGAGGATGCCGCGAGTGACGTTTGGCTGCATCGAGTAGTTGCAACATGAAGGGTGTGAGCGGCACCCTGAAAGCCTTGCGCTTCTTCATCTCTTCGGCGGGAATGGTGAGGATGTCGTCCTCGATCCATGACCATCGCAACTTCGCGTTTTCGGATGGTCTGAGCATCGAGCAGGCCGAGAAGCAGAAAAGGATTTGCGTGCGAATTGGAGCATCGATAAAGCAGCGACAGACCTCGATCATGCGCGACCAATGTACCGACGGCATTGGTTCGACGTCGGGCGGTGCAAAGACCATGCTCACCCGTTCTAAAGGGTTGTGTGTGATGTAGCCGGCACACACTGCCAAATTCATGATCTCGCGCATGCGCATGAGGATGCGCTTCAGAGTGGCCTGATTGCCGGCTCTTTCGATCGGTAAGACGTGACTGATGATTAGAGGTGCGGTTATCTCGTCGATTTGCTTGCGGCCCAAGGCTCTGATGACGTGGTTTTCGAGGCGTCGTCGTTCTTCTTTATACGAAACGATTCGTCCTTTTTTGAGCCCGCACCACAGGCGAAAAGCGTCATTCAGGACGTACCCTGATGGTGGCTTGAGTCCTGCGTCTTTGCGCCGCCGGCGGACGATCATCCGGGCTTGCTTGAGGCTCATCTCAGGCCAGTGGCCGATGGTCTCGTCTGTGATTCGTCCGGAATGGTGTGACCTGAAAACCCAGGACTTGGATCCGGATGGCTGAACGCGCAGGGTCAGTCCGTTGCCATCGGCGATCGAGTAGCGAGATTCGCGTGGTTTTAGAGATTGGATTTGCTTTGTCGTAAGTGTCATTCCAAGGCTCCTTGACGTGTGTCGGGAGCCTTAATTTTTGAAGGAGTTGCCCGCTATGGCCTATTTCAAGTGGTTTCTTTTTCTGTTGATCGGGGTTCCGTTTGAGCTTTTCGCAAAGCTCTTGTCTCCAGTTCTGGCTTGTTTCGTCCAAGACGACGGCTGGCTTCCGAAGTGGCTCTGGATGTTTCAGACGCCTGACAACACATGTGACGGCGACCGTGGTCACAAAGAACGATGGCCGCGTGACGGATTCTTTTGGACATGGATGCGCCGCTGTGCGTGGCTATTCAGGAACTCTGCTTATGGATTCAACTACTACGTCTTGGGGGTTCACTACCAGCCGGGTGATCTGGCTTGGCATGAAGGGAACCCAGAGATCGGCGACAAGTCTGGTGTGAGCGGCCTTTGTCGATGGTACATGAAACGGAACGGGAAGCTGATTTGCTGGCAGATCTATTACGTCTATCACTACCAGATCTTTGGCCACTGGAAGTGCATCCGGATTGGTGCCGGCTGGAAGATGTGGGGAGATGTGGCCTCTGACCCGTACTGCCCGCATTGGGCGTACTTCAATCCTTTTAAAGGGTCAGGACTTGAACAGAAGGAAAAGGAATGATCCAGAGAGTTTCAGATATTGCCACCTATTTTTCGAGTCTCGGGCTTGATCGATCAATCACGGCCATAGGATCTCTGGCCGGGGCGGTCTGGGGCTTTGCTTTCACGGAAGCGATCTGGCCCCTGGTTTGGTGGCTGGCGATCTTTGTCGCCATTGACTTTATTACGGGCTGGGTGGCCGCATCAAAGACCGGAGATTTTGACTCCAGCATCCTACGGGATGGTGTTCTAAGAAAGGTTCTCATCATTTCCGTCTGCGGCCTCTCACATGGTCTTGACGTGCTCTTTGAGCCAGTTATTGGGGTGTCGATCTTTCAAACGATGGTCATCTGTATGTATGGCCTGGGGGAGTTTGCGTCGATCATCGAGAACCTTGAGAAGGCGGGGTACGGTCAATCGATCCCTCCAATTCTTAGGCGCTTGATCGGGGCTTTGAATCATCGACTTGAAGACACTGTTGACAAAATTGAAGGAGATAACAATGCCGACACGCGGCCTACGAAACAATAATCCGGGGAATATCGACAAGACGGGCGAAGTTTGGGAAGGTCAGGAACTTCCTGGTGATGATCCTCGTTTTTGTACTTTCACGAGCATGGCTTATGGCTGTCGTGCACTGATTCGCACGCTGATGACCTACCACGAGAAGCACGGACTCGCGACAGCGGAAGAGATCATCAACCGCTGGGCACCGCCGATTGAGAACGACACAAGTGCTTATGTCAATCACGTTTGTCAGCGCCTCGGTGTAAATCCAGAACATCCTTTGGACTTTGAAGGCAACCCGCAGATTTATTTGCATTTGGCGCGAGCTATCGCCTACCACGAGAATGGTGTCGCTGCAGACAGCATCAGCCTGGGCACGTGGATGGAAGGTGCCGAACTTGCCGGGCTTAAGGTGGCAGTATGAACACTTGGTTAAAAGTGGCTACGTGTGCTGTGGCGTTCGGAGTTGGCTACAAGTATGCAGCAGCGCTTTACGAGGCTGATATTGCCGAGATGCAGGTGCAGCACGCGTTGGCTTTAAAGGAAAAGACAGATGAATATCGATCCAAAGAACAGTCCCAGGCTAAAGAGCTTGCAGCGGCCTGGGATCAACTCGAGCGTGCGCGTGCTGAGTCTGTTAGCTTGCGCGACGATGTTGACCGGGTGCGCAAGCTCGCCGACAGTTATCGCGCCAAGCTGTCCGGAGCCGATTCCGATTCCTGCGCACCTATCAGAAAGCGACTTACCAGCTGCACAAGACTTCTCGAAGAAGGTGCAAGCCTATCTAGTGAAGGTGCAGGCTTGGCTGAAGGAATAGCTTCAAAAAAAGATGCTGTGATAAAAATTCACAGTGCGCTGTAAGCAAAGGGACCTTGATGAACGTCCCTATTTTTGTTTCTTGATTTCTTTGCTTATTTGGTACAATCGCGGCGAGAGATGGTCGTCAGCGGGCGGCTATCATCTTGTTTGTATACAAATTAGTATACAAACGCCAGAAGTTACTGAAAAAAGGTCGATAGAAACGGGGCGTTCGAGTCCCGCTTCGGCACCATCTGCATTCAGCAATGTCTTCTGGTTTGCCCCGATTTATCGGGGTTTTTCTTTTCAGTTTCCGCTTTTCTTTATTGCGGTGCTGCACGGGATTCGCATCAGAGGTACTTTCTGGAAAGCTGTTGCGCTGTTTTTGCAAGGTTTTCTTATGGGAAGAACCGTAAAATGCGGCCAATCCATTTGCCAGCCCCAGAAGACGCTGATGTCAGAAATCGCAGACTTTTCTAAATTCCCCCTCGATTCACATATCCAGGCAGCGATTGCCGAAATGGGTTATGTCACGCCCACCCCGATTCAGGTCCAGGCCATTCCCGTTGTTCTCGCCGGACAGGATGTGATGGGGGCGGCTCAGACCGGTACCGGCAAGACGGCCGGGTACGGTCTTCCGGCTCTGCAGCGTATTCTTCCCAAGACCAATACCTCGATGTCGCCCGCGCGCCACCCTGTGCGTGTGCTGATTCTTGCACCGACTCGTGAGTTGGCCGTGCAGGTCAACGAAAGTCTCGTGAAGTACGCAAGTAAGACGCCGCTGCGCGTTGGAGTGGTCTACGGCGGAGTGGACATCAAACCGCAGGCTGACATGCTGCGTCGTGGTGTGGAAGTCCTCACGGCAACGCCCGGGCGTCTTCTGGACCACCATGAAGGCGGCTCAGTGAATCTTTCCCAGGTCGAAATCGTGATTCTCGACGAGGCCGACCGTATGCTTGACATGGGGTTTTTGCCCGACATTTCTCGCATATTGAATCTGTTGCCGAAAAAGCGTCAGAACCTGATGTTCTCGGCAACCTTCTCGCCCGAGGTTAAGAAGCTTGCCGGCAACTTCCTGCGCAATCCCGTTTTGGTCGAAGTGGCTCGCGAAAACGCCACGGCCGATACGGTTGAGCAGATTGTCTATCAGGTACACGACTCGGAAAAAACGGACGTCCTGATTGATATTCTCAAGGGTGACGGTAAAGATGGCGGTCCGATCAAACAGGTCATTGTTTTCGTCAACGCCAAGATCACCTGCCGTCGTTTGGCCAGCACGCTTTCTCGTGTGGGCATTTCAGCCGATGCGATTCACGGGGACAAGACTCAGGAAGAGCGCATGGCAGCTCTGGAAGCCTTCAAGAAGGGCGAAGTCGAAGTGCTTGTGGCAACCGATGTTGCGGCCCGTGGTTTGGACATTGCCGAGCTTCCTGTTGTGATCAACTACGATGTGCCTTTCGGTGCGGAAGACTATGTGCACCGCATCGGACGTACGGGTCGCGCAGGAGCCAAGGGTAAGGCAGTGATGCTTGCAACCGGTGGCGACAGTCGCCTTGTTACGGCCATTGAAGAGCTTACCAAGCAAAAATTCAAACCTGAAGAACGTCATCCTTTGTCGCGCGAAGAACGTCGCTCTCGACACGGCACTCAGCGTCGCGACGGTTCCGGAGAAGATCGTCCTCGCCGCGGCCGCAAGGATTGGCGAGATGAAGATCGCGAAGGTCGACGTCCGGTGGATTTGCCGAAGATGCCGGCTCCTGTTTACGATCCGATTTTTGATGCGCCGTATGAGCCGTCCGAAAGTACGGCGGAGTCGGGGATTGATCTCAATCAGCCGGTTCGCACAGCGGCTCGCGGGCAAACCCAAGGCAAGAAAAAAGGCATGGTCGCAGCGCTGCTCGGCGGCCTGATGCGTAAGTAATCGTCTGACGGCCGGTTTTCGACCGGCTTCAAAATTTTCAATTCGACCCCGTGTCTGCCGAAGATGCGGGGTGTTCGTATCTCTGGAACATGACTGACACCGAAAAGTTTCGTTTTTGCGTCGCTCCGATGCTCGATTGGACTGACCGTCATTGCCGCTACTTCATGCGCTTGATGACGAAGCGCTCACGGCTTTACACCGAGATGGTGACGGCGCCTGCCATTTTGTTCGGTAACCGCGATTTGCTCCTGAAGTTTGACGAAACCGAGCATCCGGTGGCCTGTCAGCTCGGCGGCAGCGATCCGGAAGATTTGGCCAAGGCCGCAGCCATTGCTGCGCAGTACGGCTACGACGAAATCAATCTCAACTGCGGTTGTCCCTCCGAACGTGTTCAGAAAGGCTCGTTCGGTGCCTGCTTGATGCTAGAACCCAAGCTTGTGGCGGAGTGCTTTCAAGCGATCCGAGAAGCGAGCGGACTTGAGACCACCATCAAGCATCGCATCGGGGTGGATCATCAGGATGACTATCCGTTTGTGCAGAATTTCGTCGGAACGCTTTATGAGGCCGGGTGCCGAGCTTTTATCGTGCATGTTCGCACCGCTTTTCTCAAGGGACTTTCACTGCGTCAGAACCGAGACGTGCCCCCGCTCAAGCCCGACTATGCCTATCAGCTTAAGAAGGACTTTCCTCAGGCGCAATTCTGCATCAACGGCGGCATCCAGACGCTGGAAGAGTCCAAGACCTTTATTGACAACGGTTTGGACGGCGTGATGGTCGGCCGAGCCGCTTATCACGAACCCTGGATGCTGTCCCGAGTGGACGAAGTTCTCTTCGGAGAAGAACCTCACGAGATTCGACGCGAAGAGGTCGTCGAACAGATGACGGCCTATTTGCACCGGATTGCACCGGAACACGAAAATGCCGTGCGTAATGCAGCTCGTCACACGATGGGCTTGATGAATGGGCTACCCGGCGCTCGACTTTGGCGCCGTACACTGTCTGATCCTAAGGCATACAAGGTAGCAGGGCCCAACGTGCTGTTGGCCGCGCTGGAGTCCATGAAGGCTTGAGATTTTGTTTTGTTCAACGTTCTATCCAATAAGGAACTTGAAAAATGCTTGGAGCCATTGTTGGCGACATTGTCGGTTCGCGTTTCGAATTTGCGTGCCAACCCGACGATGGGACATATTGCGAATTCACCATGCCGCCGGCGCCTGGTTTTGATTTTCTTTCTTCGGATTGTTTCTTTACCGACGATACAGTGCTGACTGTGGCGATTTGTCAGGCCTTGACTGAGACGGGAGGCAATTCGACCGGTTTGCCGCAACGCGTGATTGAGCTCTTTTGTGAGTACGCGCGACGCTATCCGTTGGCAGGCTATGGAGCTCGCTTTGACGAGTGGCTGCACAACCCGTACAGAAAACCGTATATGAGCCTCGGGAACGGAGCAGGGATGCGCGTGAGTGGCTGCGCATACGCTGCGGAGACGCTCGATGACGCTCTGCTGCTGTCCGATTTGGTTACAGCCGTGACGCACAATCATCCGGAAGGTCTTTTAGGCGCCCGTGCAGTGACGGCGACAACGTTCTTGGCTCGGCAGGGCAAGAACAAGGAAGAAATTCGCAGTTATGTTACTGAGAACTTCTACTCGCTCGACTTTACGATTGATCAGATCCGAAACGACTACTGGAAGCAACGAGGCCTTGGCACCTGCGGCATGACTATTCCTCAGGCGTTGCAGGCGTTTTTCGAATCCACGGATTTTGAAAGCGCAATCCGATTGGCTGTCGGCCTCGGCGGCGATACTGATACACTGGGTGCGATTGTTGGCGCGCCGGCCGGAGCCTATTACGGCGTGCCGAGCGATGTAGCGCAGAAGGCCGACTCTTTCCTCTCAGAAGATTTGCGCGAAGCTCTGACGGCGTTCGAAGTGCGATTTCCTGTCTGAAAATTCTCGTTAAGGCAGACTGCATCGGCAGTTGCCTGATTTGTGTATCGCTGCATGATTTGGTTTGCTCTTTATTCGTTTTTATTTATTGCCCTGGCTTACTTCGACTATAGAAAAGGGCAAACGACGCCCGGCTATTTTCTGAACGATCGCAAGTCGAAAACGCATCAGGTCGGATTTTCGATCATTGCTTCCTGTGTGGGTGGGTCTGCTACGGTAGGTATGTGCGGACTGGCTTACGAGGTTGGGACGCCGGCACTCTGGTGGCTGCTCTCGGGAGCGGCGGGCCTTGTGGTGTTGCGGATTTTTATGGTGCCGCGCATTCGAGCTCGAGGCTCGGCTCTGACGATGCCGGAGATGATCAAGGACTTGATTGGGGCACCAGCGCATCGTTTGTCCTGCGTGATCATTTTGTGTGCCTGGGTGGCGATTCTGGCCGCTCAATTTGTAGCGATGGGGCGCATTGTTGCGGGGTTGACGGGACTCTCACCAACAGCGGCTATGGCTTGCGGAGCGTTGGTGATCGTGCTTTACACGTGGTTGGGCGGGCAGGCAAGTGTGATTAAAAGCGACGTGATCCAGCTCGTTTGTCTGGCGACGGGATTGGTTTTTCTCTTGTCCTTTCTTGTTTTGATCAATCCGGAACCTCTGACGGAAATACGATTCGAGTGGCTTAACGACAAGTTCGAGATCACCGATTGGTCTCGATTCATGTTGCTGATCGGCGGCAGCTACATTGTGTGCCCTATGCTTTTTGCCCGCATCATGAGTGCTGAGTCGGATAAGGCGGCTCGCCGCGGAGCAGAACTCGGCATTCTCGGTATTGCGGCGATTGCTTTCGTGATCGTCGGCATCGGCGTGGAGGCAAGAGCATTTCTGGGAGAAGGGGCGCAGGGCGGCGACTCTGTGCTGCCGCAGTTGGTAGGGCATTTGCCGGCGTGGGCGAGCGTTCTCTTTTTCTTTGTGATGGCAAGCGCTATCTTGTCCTCGGCCGATTCGTGTTTGATCACGGCGGCCACCGTGGCGGCCAACGATGTTCTGAAGGCGCCGAGCGTGAAAGTTTCGCGCCGGTTGATTCTTGTCATTTCTGCGGCGGCCTTTGTCCTTGCCGGTTCCGGCAAGAGCGTGCTGGGACTGCTTCTTGCGGCCAACACGATATACACCTGTGCGGTGGTCTTTCCTATTTTCGTGACGCTGGCGGCAGGTCGAAAACTCAATGCTGCGGCGGCGCTTGCGACGATTGCGACGGCCGGCAGCTTGGCTCTGGCCAGCGAACTCATGAGTTACGAACTGTTGAGCTACGTTGCGGCACTGGTTTCCGTCATCGGCAGCGTGCTTTCTCTTTTCGTTGGAACAAGAAGCGAAATGCCTCAGACCGTCGTCGTGCCGGTGCGTGTTCGAAAGCACTGAAATTAGAGAAAAATTTCGCTCAAGTATTTGATCTCGGCTGTGTTTTCTCATATAATCCGCGCTTCTTTGTGCAAGCAAAGATTTTCCCGAACCTGCGCTATGTTGGCGCGGGTCAGTAAATAGCACGCCGAAGGCTCTCCGGGTGACCGTAATCGAACGGTTTTGCCAAGGCCTCGGTGTTAGACATAACCTTGGAGAATAAGAAATGTCCGTCAGCATGCGTGAAATGCTCGAAGCCGGTTGCCACTTCGGCCACCAGACCCGCTTCTGGAACCCCAAGATGGCTCAGTACATCTTCGGCGCCCGCAACAAGATTCATATCATCAACCTCGAAAAGACGGTTGAAAAGCTTGCCGAAGCTGAAAAGTTCGTCCGTGAACTCTCCGCTCGCGGCGGCAAGATCCTCTTCGTGGACACCAAGCGCGGCGGCCGCGACACGATCATCGAACAGGCCCAGCGCGCTGGCTGCTGCTACGTTGATCAGCGCTGGCTCGGCGGCACGCTCACGAACTTCAAGACCGTGAAGCAGACGATCCGTCACCTCAAGGACATGGAAGCCACGCAGGAAGCTGGCGGCCTTGAGAAGATGAGCAAGAAGGAAGCTCTCGACTTCACCCGTGAAGTTGAAAAGCTCAACAAGTCCATCGGCGGTATCAAGGACATGGCCGGCCTGCCCGACGCTCTCTTCGTGATTGACGTCGGCTACCACAAGATCGCCATCCAGGAAGCCAACAAGCTCGGCATCCCGGTTGTTGCTGTCGTTGATACCAACCACAGCCCCGAAGGCGTTGACTACGTCATCCCGGGCAACGACGACTCCGGTAAGGCTGTTGCCATCTACGCTTCCGTGATCGCTGACGCCATCCTCGCCGGTCGTGCCGATGTGGCCACCGGTGAAGAAGAAGCTCAGGAAGAGTTCGTGGAAGTCGAAGAAAAGACCGAAGCCTAATTCTTAGACATCGATCTTTGGCGTCCGACAAGACGCATCCGTCCGACTGATCTCGCGGTCTTTCGGACGGCTGGAGAAAGGGCGCGGCAAAATATTTTCAGCCTGCGCCCTTTTTTCTGCTATTTTTTCAGGTACTGCATAGCAGGATCCTGCAGAAACAGAATTTCAATATGTTCGAGAACGGTATTCTCGGACAATTTTTTTAAGACAATAGGAGCTAAAAGAATGGCCGCTATTACTGCCGCAATGGTTAAGGCGCTTCGCGAAAAGACCGACGCCCCGATGATGGAATGCAAGAAGGCCCTCACGGAAGCTGACGGTGACGCCGCCAAGGCAGAAGAGATCCTTCGCGTCAAGCTCGGCAACAAGGCCAGCAAGGCCGCTGCCCGCGTGACGGCTGAAGGCGTTGTGACGGTTTACGTGAGCGAAGACCGCAAGGTCGGCGCCATCCTTGAAGTCAACTCGGAAACCGACTTCGTTGCCAAGAACGAAGAATTCCAGAAGATGGCCCAGGATGCGGTTCGTCTGGTTGCCGAACAGAACCCGGCTGACATCGCTGCTCTGTCGGCTCTCAATATTGACGGCAAGACCCTCGAAGAAGTCCGTACGGCTCTCGTTGGCAAGATCGGCGAAAACATGACCTTCCGTCGCTTCCAGCGTTTCGAAGCTCAGGGCCAGCTGCACAAGTATGTGCACGGCGGCTCCAAGATCGCTGCCGTTGTTGACGTTGTTGGCGGCGACGATGAAGTTGCTCACGACATCGCCATGCACATCGCGGCTGCCAAGCCGAAGGCTCTTGACCAGTCCGGCATCCCCGCAGAACTGATCGAAACGGAACGCCGCGTTGCCATCGAAAAGGCTCGCGAAGCCGGCAAGCCCGAAGCCATGCTCGAACGCATCGCTGAAGGTACCGTCAACAAGTTCCTCAAGGAAGTCACGCTCCTGAACCAGCCGTTCGTTAAGGACGACAAGGTCACGATTTCCCAGCTTCTGAAGAGCAAGGGTGCTTCCGTCGCCTCCTTCGGCCTGTATGTGGTTGGTGAAGGCCTCGAAAAGCGCAACGAAGACTTCGCTGCGGAAGTTGCCGCTCAGCAGGCTGCTGCTGCCAAGGCCTAATCGGCAAACTGTCAGCTACTAGTTGAACAAGAATGGCTCGGAGCGATCCGGGCCGTTTTTGTAACAACGTTTGCAAAAACTTGCGCGGATACGGCATGCTGCCGCTCAAATGCTTGTCGGTTGCTGTATCATCCACACAATTTAGGTAAAAGTGCCCAGAAGAGTGCTTTTGCCAGGCTTGTTTTGCGCCTGAAATTCGTGAAACTTGCCCTCGTTTTCGTGACAAACCTACCTGACGGAGGCGGCGGACAAATTCGCCGTATGTGCCCATGCAAAATCCCACGCCCAAGTACAAGCGCGTTCTTTTGAAGCTTTCCGGCGAAGCCCTGATGGGGCCGGATCAGTTCGGTATCAATCGTGCAACGCTTTCGGGCATCGTTCAAGAAATCAAGAGCATGCTTGATCTTGGCGTCGAACTGGGCGTCGTTGTGGGCGGCGGCAACATCTTCCGCGGTGTGGCTCTCGGCGCCACCGGCATGGATCGCGCCACGGGCGACTACATGGGTATGCTTGCCACGGTCATGAACGCCATGGCCTTGCAGGACGCTCTGCGCAATGCCGGCATTGAAGCCCGCGTGCAAAGCGCTCTGACGCTTTCTCAGGTTGCCGAACCGTACATTCGCGGACGTGCGTTGAAGTATTTGGAAAAGGGCCGCGTCGTGATCTTCGCTGCCGGTACCGGCAATCCGTTCTTTACGACGGATACGACGGCAGCGCTGCGCGGTGCCGAAATCGGTGCACAGATCGTGCTCAAGGCCACCAAGGTTGACGGTATCTATTCCGAAGATCCCAAGAAGAACCCCGACGCCGAACTCTACAAGGACATCACCTTTGACGAAGCCATGCGCCGCAATCTCAAGGTGATGGATGCCACGGCCTTTGCGCTTTGCCGCGATCAGGGCTTGCCCATCAAGGTCTTCTCGATCACCAAGCCCGGTGCCATGCGACGCGTTGTGCTCGGCGAAGACGAAGGCACGCTTGTTCACGTTTAAGAATTCGTGGCAAAATCAACAGATTCAATCTTTTTTCTCTGACAACTCAGAAACAGAAATCAAATGAGTACTATCGCCGAAATTCAACAGCAATGTGAATACAAGATGAAGCGCACGATCGAAAGCCTGCGCGACGATCTCTCGAAGTTGCGTACGGGCCGTGCTTCCACCGGTATTCTCGAACATGTAATGGTTGACTATTACGGTTCGCCCACGCCGATTTCCCAGGTGGCTAACCTCGGCGTTGCCGACGCTCGCACGATTACCGTTCAGCCCTGGGACCGCAAGATGATTCCGGTGATCGAAAAGGCGATTCTTACGGCTGATCTCGGTCTCAATCCTGCCGCATTCGGTGACATGGTTCGCGTGCCGGTTCCGCCGCTTACCGAAGAACGTCGCCGTGAAATCTGCAAGGTGGTGCGTGGTGACGGCGAAGACGCTAAGGTTGCCATCCGCAATCTGCGTCGTGATGCCAACGAACATGTCAAGAAGCTCGAAAAGGCTAAGGAAGTGAGCGAAGACGAACAGAGCCGCAGCGAAAAGGAAATCCAGAAGATGACCGACAAGTACATCGCTGAAGTCGACCAGATCGTTGCCGCCAAGGAAAAAGAGGTGATGACCGTCTAAGTTTCCGCTACGACAGCGAAACTAAGATGTCTTAACCCGACAAGCGCCCGGGCTCGGCTAACTAAGCCGCCAGTGCGGGCGCTTTTTCGTTTGTTTGTTTGTCAAAGACCGCCATGTCGCATCCTAACCACCTCGCAATCATTATGGACGGCAACGGCCGTTGGGCTAAGAGTCGCTTTTTGCCGCGCATCGAAGGACATCGACGAGGCGTGGAAACGGTTCGAACCGTTGTCAAGGCGGCGCGGCGCCGCGGAATCGAACATCTCTCGGTGTTCGCCTTTTCCAGTGAAAACTGGAATCGTCCGCGAGAAGAGGTTAATGCTCTTCTCAATTTCTTTGTAGCCGGTCTCAGGCAAGAGGCAGAACCGTTGCTCAAAGCCGGCGTGAGGCTTCATGTGGTGGGCGATCGGAGCGTCTTTTCCGAAGAACTTGTGCAGGCGATCGAACAGGCTGAAAAAATTACTCGTGACGCCACAGCGATGCATTTAAATGTTTGCATCAACTATGGCGGTCGTTGGGATATCGCGCAGGCTGCGCATCACGTTGCTGCCGAAGGACTTGAACTGACGGTCGAAAACATTGATCGTTATATGGGTATGCCTTGGGCGGGACCGGTTGACTTGATGATCCGAACAGGGGGAGAGCAGCGCATTTCCAACTTCATCCTGTGGCAGGCTGCCTACGCCGAACTTTGGTTTACAGAAAAACTCTGGCCAGAATTTTCCGAAGATGATCTTGATGAAGCGCTCAAGTGGTTTGCAGGACGAGAGCGTCGGTTTGGTAAAACAAGTGAACAAATCCGAAACGGGGCTTAACCGTCGCTCGGCTTACGTCAAAAGTGCGTTATGCCGCGTCAAAACCTTTGCGGCTGTGTCTATCTTGTGCCATAGTTAATCTGTTCGCAGTCTGTTTTCTGTTTGATCATGCTTTTAACGCGAGTTATTACGGCGGCGGTTTTGCTGCTGATTCTCGTGGTTGCCGCGCAGGCCGGCGACCATGTTCTTAACGCCGTTCTGGCGGTCGGCTACGGTATCACGCTGGCCGAATGGTTGAAACTCACCAAGCTCTCCGGCACGCCTTCCTATTTGTTGGGCGGGTGTTTTGCACTGGCGGGAGCCGGCATGGCTCTGGGAGCGGCCGATCTTGATGTTTTTGGATCGGCCTACCTGGTTCTACAGTTGGCTGTGGCTTGCATTTGGCTTGCCGTCACGGCGGTTTGTTACAACGCACGCAACATCGGTTTCGGAGTAGCGCGTCCTGCTGCCACCGTACTTGCTTTTGTCGTCACGACTGCGACCTGGCTGGCTGTTTGGCAGTTCCTGCGCCTCGGAAGCTGGCCGCTTCTCATCAGCGTCTTCATGATCGTGTGGCTTGCCGATGCCTGCGCATACTTTGCGGGGCGTTTGCTCGGTAAGAACCGTATGGCACCTGCGATCAGTCCAAAGAAAACATGGGAAGGTGTGGCGGGCGGCCTTGTCAGTGTCTTGGTTGCTGCGCTTGCCGCTTACCTGTGGCTGCCGCACGAAATGGTGCTCACGAGCATTCTGCTCGACAAGGCGGGTTTTGCTGCCGGTTTACTGATGATTCTGGTTCTGGTGGCGGTTTCCGTTTCCGGAGACTTGTTTGAATCGAGTCTCAAGCGTCAGGCCGGCGTCAAGGATTCCGGGCGACTGCTTCCCGGTCACGGCGGCTTTTATGATCGCCTTGATTCCTCTTTGGCCGTGTTGCCGACGGCAGCGGCCATGCTGATGATTGTGTAGCTCTTATCGCATTGTTCGCGCGTGGGTACTTCGGTTGAATTTTCTCCAGAAATTAGGCAAAAGTACCCAAAAAAGCGATCATGCTTCTTTATAATTCCTTAATTCAAGAATCCCGCGCCGAACACAGACGGCGCTCTTCTTTTTGATTAGAGAAAATGACTAAATACGTATTCGTCACGGGCGGCGTTGTCTCCAGTTTGGGCAAAGGCATCGCCGCCGCTTCTTTAGCTGCAATCCTTGAGTCCCGCGGACTTAAGGTGACGATGATCAAGCTCGATCCCTATATCAACGTGGATCCGGGCACGATGAGTCCGTTCCAGCACGGCGAAGTGTTCGTGACGGAAGACGGCGCGGAGACCGACCTTGATTTGGGGCATTACGAACGTTTCATCTCCTCGAAGATGAGCCGTTATAACAACTTCACGACCGGGCAGATTTATAAGAGCGTTCTTGAAAAGGAACGCCGCGGCGAGTACCTCGGCAAGACGGTTCAGGTGATTCCGCATATCACCAACGAAATTCAGGAATATGTCGTGCGCGGTGCCAAGAATGCGTGCAACGGAGACTGCGATGTGGCTGTGGTGGAAATCGGCGGCACCGTGGGCGATATTGAATCCTTGCCCTTCATCGAAGCCGTTCGCCAGATGAGTTTCCGCGTGGGGCGTGACAACGCCTGCTTCATTCACCTGACGCTGTGCCCCTGGGTGGCGGCTGCCGGCGAACTGAAGACCAAGCCCACACAGCACTCCGTGCAGAAGCTGCGCGAAGAGGGTGTCTATCCGGACATTCTTTTGTGCCGTGCCGAACGCGAAGTTCCCGAAGGTGAACGTGCCAAGATCGCACTCTTTTGCAACGTGCCGATGGATCATGTCATCAGCGTTACCGACGCAAGCACGATTTACGAAGTGCCCCTGATGTTGCACGCTCAGCACCTTGATGAAATTGTCTGCAAGCGCCTCAATATCAACTGCAAGCCTGCCGATCTATCCCAGTGGCAAGAAATCGTTCGCCGCATTCGCGAAACCAAGGGTGAGGTGACGATCGGCATGGTCGGCAAGTACGTTGATTACGCCGACAGCTATAAGAGCTTGAACGAAGCGCTGATCCACGCCGGCATTAAGACGGAACACAAGGTTAAGGTCAACCTGATTGACTCCGAAGAAATCGAAAAGCACGGCTGCGATATGCTCAAGGGCCTTGACGCCATTCTGGTTCCTGGCGGTTTCGGCAAGCGTGGCACGGAAGGTATGATCAAGGCGATTGAGTTTGCCCGAGTCAACAAGATCCCGTTCTTGGGCATCTGCCTTGGCATGCAGACGGCTGTGATCGAATTTGCGCGTCATGTTTGTGGACTCGGCGGCGCCAACTCCACCGAATTTGATCTGGATACTCCGCATCCGGTGGTTGCGCTGATCACGCAGTGGACGGATAAGTCCGGCAAGGTTGAACAGCGAAACGAAAAGAGTGATCTGGGCGGCACGCTGCGTTTGGGCAGCCAGACAGTTCCCGTCAAGGCCGGCACGTTGGCTCATCAGATCTACGGCGACACGGTTTGCGAACGTCATCGTCATCGTTACGAAGTCAACAACGCTTATGTTCCTCAGTTTGAGGACAATGGCATGGTGATTTCGGCTCGTACGCCGACGGAAAATCTGCCGGAAATGATGGAACTCCCCAATCATCCGTTCTTCTTCGGTGTTCAATTCCATCCGGAATTTACCTCGACGCCGCGTGACGGTCACCCGCTGTTTGAAGCATTTGTGCGCGCTGCGATCAAGCAGCACAATGAAAAGTCGGCCTAACGGCAGAGTTTGACAGGAGCAACCAACCATGAAACTTTGCGGGTTTGAAACCGGCAACAGAAATCCGTTCTTTTTGATTGCTGGTCCGTGTGTCATCGAAAGTCGTGAAATGGTGATGGAAATCGCCTCTTTCATGAAAGAGACCTGCGATGAACTGGGGATTCGCTACATTTTTAAGGCTAGCTTTGACAAAGCCAACCGTACGTCGACGAAAAGCTATCGAGGTCCCGGCATTGACGAAGGCCTCAAAATTCTTGATGACGTTCGCCGTGAGGTCAGCGTTCCGGTTTTGACGGACGTGCACACGCCTGAGCAAGTGCGTCAGGTGGCCGACGTTGTTGATGTCCTGCAGACGCCTGCCTTCCTGTGCCGTCAGACTGACTTCATCGTCGCCTGTGCCAAGAGCGGCAAACCCGTTAACATCAAAAAGGGTCAGTTCCTTGCACCGCATGACATGGTCAATGTGATTGCCAAGGCCCGCGAAGCGGCTTTGGAAGAGGGGCTTAACCCGGATAACTTCATGGTGTGCGAACGCGGTACGACGTTTGGTTACGGCAATCTGGTCAGTGACATGCGCAGTCTTGCCATCATGCGTGAAACGAAAGCTCCGGTGGTTTTTGACGCCACGCATTCGGTGCAGATGCCGGGCGGCCGCGGAACGAGTTCCGGCGGCGATCGCCGCTTCGTGCCCGTGCTTTCCCGTGCTGCGGTTGCCGTTGGAGTGGACGGGCTCTTCTTTGAGACTCACCCCAATCCTGATACGGCTCTTTCTGACGGACCCAATATGGTTCCGCTCAATCGTATGCCGGATTTGCTCGAAGAGCTTGTGCGCATCGACCGCATTGTCAAAGGTTTCGACTACCTCGAAAACAGTCTTTAAACGATTACCCGGTGAGGCGACTTGCCGGGTCTTTTACGATTCATTTATTACTTTAGGAAAAAACAATGAGCGCCATCATTGACATCATTGGCCGCGAAGTTCTCGATTCTCGCGGTAACCCGACCGTGGAAGCCGAGGTGTTCCTCGAAAGCGGCGTTTCTGCTCGCGCAGCAGTTCCTTCCGGAGCTTCCACCGGTGTGCGTGAAGCCATCGAACTGCGCGACGGCGATCCCAAGCGCTACTGCGGTAAGGGCGTATTGAAGGCTGTGGAGCATGTCAACGGCGAAATCGCCGAAGCTCTGCTCGGTGTGGAAGCATCCGATCAGCCTTACATTGACCGCACAATGATCGAACTTGACGGCACCGACAACAAGTCGCGTCTTGGCGCCAATGCCATTCTGGCTGTTTCGATGGCTGTGGCTCGCGCTGCTGCCGAAGAAGCCTGCCTGCCGCTGTATCGCTACTTCGGCGGCATGGGTGCCGTGCAGATGCCTGTTCCGATGATGAATGTTATCAACGGCGGAGCTCACGCCAACAATAACCTCGACCTGCAGGAATTCATGATCATTCCGCTGGGCGCTCCTTCTTTCAAGGAAGCCTTGCGCTACGGTGCCGAAACGTTCCACGCGCTCAAGAAGATCATCAACTCCCGCGGCATGTCCACCGCTGTGGGCGACGAAGGCGGTTTTGCTCCCAAGTGCGAAAGCCATGAAGAAGCCATTGAACTCATCATGGAAGCCATCCGCGCCGCCGGTTACGAACCGGGAAAGGACATTGCCATTGGTCTTGATTGCGCTTCGAGCGAATTCTTCGAGGATGGCTCTTATGTGATGAAGAAGTCTTCCGGCAAGAAGCTCTCGGCTGAAGAATGGGCCGCTGTGCTTGAAGCTTGGGTTGAGAAGTACCCGATCATCTCCATCGAAGACGGCATGGCCGAAGGCGATTGGGAAGGTTGGAAGATGCTCACCGATAAGCTCGGCGACCGTGTCCAGCTGGTGGGTGACGATCTTTTTGTGACCAATCCGGCCATCCTCAAGGAAGGCATCGAAAAGGGTGTGGCCAACTCGATTCTGATCAAGGTCAACCAGATCGGTACGCTTTCCGAAACCTTTGAAGCCATCGAAATGGCCAAGCGTGCCGGTTACACCGCCGTGGTAAGCCACCGTTCGGGTGAAACCGAAGACAGCACGATTGCTGACATCGCCGTCGGTCTTAACGCTGGTCAGATCAAGACCGGTTCCATGAGCCGTTCCGATCGTATGGCCAAGTACAATCAGTTGCTTCGCATTGAAGAGCACCTCGGCCCCAATGCCGTTTATCCGGGGCGTTCCGCCTTCTATTGCATCAAGCGTTAAGCGGTGCGTTTCTTGAGTGTGCCGTCCATTGAGATGTCGCACTCTTTGTCGCGTTGCCCCGTCTTTTTCGCCCTGTCTTTCGGCAGGAGCAGGAGTCGGGGCAATTCATTTTTGACATGCGCTAAAGTTCGTACGTTTCGTTCAAAGTTTCATTTTTCGTCCGGCTCTTCATGCGTGTTCGTTACTTCTTCTACATTCTGCTTGTTTCGGCAGCCATTGCCATACAGTGGCCTTTATGGTTTGGAAAAGGCGGTATTTCGCGTATGCATGCGCTTGAGGCGGAATTGACATCAATTCGCGAATCCAACGATCGTTTGCGCGCCGAAAATGATGCAGTTGCAGCTGAAATCGAGTCGCTTGAAAGCGGTAGCGGGGCGGTTGAAGAGCGAGCCCGCATGCGTCTGGGGATGGTCCGCAAGGACGAAGTTCTCTTTCGATTTGTCCCCAAGGGCGAAAAGAAAGATGTCGAAGACGGTCTGATGCGAGACTCAAGCAAGTCGGGCAAACCAAATTACTTTGCGCCCAAGCGTAGCAATCTGTACACTGAAGGTGTCTTGCCGCCGAAGGTTGAGCCGAGTAAATAGGCTACTTTGGCAGGCACGAATTGAGTACAACAATGAGAAAGGAGAGCATTCCAATGGCTCAGCAGATTATCCAGCAGTTGACGGTTTACCTTAAGGGCGGTCAAACCGTTGTTGTTCCGTTCAATGCTGAAAAAGCAGAAGTGTTGAATCCTCAGATCGAAGCCTTCGTTAAGGCCCTTGGCGATGCAACGAAGAAGGACGGCAATTTCCTTTTTCAGGGTGCTCGCGTCGTGTTGCTCCGCTTGAGTGAAGTGGCCGGCGCTGAAGTCGTCAGCCTTGTTCGCAAGGAAAAGGAAGAGGCCGCTGCGGCAGCCGAATAATCGGTTCACATTTGACATTACACCCGGCTCGGCAATTGCTGATCCGGGTTTTTTGCTGTCTGCGGGCTTGAAAAAAACGGCAACAGCCCCCATATGCTCCAGCAGTGCAAAACGGCGTTTCGGACGCCGTTTTTGCAACGAATTCGTGAACTTTTGATTTAACAGGTGAAAGAGAAAATGGCTGCTGAAGTCCATGGTTTTCAAACCGAAGTCTCCAAGCTTCTGACTTTGCTCGCAAAGTCCTTGTACTCCAACAAGGAAGTGTTCCTGCGTGAAATCATTTCCAACGCAAGCGATGCGATCGACAAACTGCGCTTTTTGTCCATTACCGATCCGTCGCTTTTGGGGGACGATGCGGCTTTCTGCATCCGTGTGAAGGTCGACAAGGACGCCAAGACGCTCACCGTGACCGATAACGGCATCGGCATGACGGTTGAAGAAGCCAATTTGCATCTGGGCACGATCGCCAAGAGCGGCACGGCTGACTTCCTAAGCAACCTTTCGGGCGATCAGGCTAAGGACAGCCAGCTGATCGGTCAGTTTGGCGTCGGCTTTTACTCCGCCTTTATCGTGGCTGACAAGGTGACGGTTGAGTCGCGTTCTGCCAAGGCCGCTACCAACGAGGCCGTACGTTGGGAAAGCACGGGCGAAGGTACTTATACGAGCGAAACGATCACTCGCGAAGCCCGCGGCACAAGCATTACGCTGCACCTCAAGCCCGATTGCGAAGATTTCCTGGAAACCTGGACGGTGCGTTCGGCCATCACCAAGTATTCCGATCACATCTCCGTGCCGGTGATGCTGTGGGAAGAAAAGTACGAAGAACCCAAGGAAGGTGAAGATAAACCCACGAGTACCTGGGATTGGGTGCAGGTCAACGACGCCAAGGCGCTTTGGACCGTTAATCCCCGTGAAGTGACCGAAGAACAGTACAAGGAGTTTTATAAGCATCTGAGCCACGACTTTGAGGATCCCCTTACCTGGGCTCACAATCGAGTTGAAGGCGAACTCGAATACACGTCCTTGCTGTATGTTCCGACTCGGGCACCGTGGGATCTTTACACTCGCGACAAGGTCCACGGACTGAAGCTCTTTGTGCAGCGCGTTTTCATTATGGACGAGGCAGAACAGTTCCTGCCCAACTACCTGCGTTTCATCCGCGGTTTGGTTGACACCAACGATTTGCCGCTTAACGTTTCCCGTGAACTGCTGCAGGAAAGCGCTGTGACGCAAAAACTCAAGCGCGCTCTTACCAAGCGTGTACTCGGAATGCTCGGTAAGTTGGCCGAAGACAAGGAAAAGTACGCTATTTTCTGGAAGAACTTTGGCAATGTGCTCAAGGAAGGTCCGGTCGAAGACTTCTCCAACCGTGAAGAAGTTGCCAAACTCCTGCGCTTTGCTTCGACACGCAACACGAGCGATGCACAGGACGTGAGCCTCACAGATTACATCGCTAAGATGCCCGAAAAACAAAAGTGCATCTACTACCTTGTTTCGGGCAGTTACGCGAGTGCCGCCACGTCGCCCTACCTTGAATCCTTCAAGAAGAAGGGAATTGAAGTGCTTCTGATGTGGGAGCGCATTGACGAATGGCTCATGGGTAACCTCACCGAATTCGAAGGCAAGAAATTTGTGCCGGTGACTGCCGCCGATCTTGACTTGGGTGAGCTCGAAGACAAGCCTGCCGAAAAGAAGGAAGAGGAAGTCAAGGCTGCTCAGCCTTTGGTCGACCGCTTCAAGAAGGCGCTCGGTGAAAAGGTCACGGACGTGCGCGTATCTGATCGCCTCGTCGAAAGTCCGAGCTGCGTGACTGCCGAGCACGGCCAGATTCTGACCGCTCAGATGCGTCGTATGCTAGAAGCGGCAGGTCAGGAAGTACCGGAAGAAAAATTCATCCTTGAAATCAACCCGCAGCACGCGTTGGTACAGAAGGCCGCTCAGACGAGTGACGAGGCTGCTTTTGCTAAGTGGGCCGAATTCATTTACGAAGAGGCTCTTTTGTCCGAACAGGGTTCTTTGAAGGATCCCAATGCTTTCGTACGTCGCTTAAACGAACTTTTGCTCGGTTAATTTCAACTTGCCAGAGGCGGCGCTCAAACGCAGCCTTAAATCTCAACAGCCTCGGAAAGTCACGTGCTTTTCGGGGCTTTCCGTTTTTTTTCAATGCCGCTAATAGGTGAAATGTCTCTAGGACAAACTGCTTAGAGGCGTTTGCCAAATCGGCTTTTCGACTGCACAATCTTTCTTGGCCCGGTGTTCCCGGGCATTTTTTGCCGCGGGTAAAACCGCTACCGGTTGCTGGGAAGCAAGACCGGAACATCAATAAGAAAAACGAAAGGGACAGTCAATTGGCGGTAGATACAGCAAACATGCTTGTGGTGCATGTCGATATGGTACAGGCTTTGGCGCTTGCGGTCTGTACTTATTACTTTGGCGTGTGGCTTAAGCACGTTATTCCCGTATTGGAACGCTTGTCGGTGCCGAGCCCAGTGGTAGGAGGCATGCCGTTTGCGTTTTTGCTCTCTGTGCTTGAAGGCAGCGGCGTCATGCGAGTGGTGTTCGACTCCACTTTGCAGACGGTGCTGATGCTAGCTTTCTTTACCACGATCGGCATGATGGCCAGCCTCAAGCTGATCGGGCAGGGCGGCAAGCTTTTGTTGGGCTTTTTGGTTTCCGTGACTGTGCTCGCCGTGCTTCAAAATGTGCTCGGTGTAGCGATTACCAAGCTCATGGGCGTTGATTTTCATTACGGGCTGCTCGCCGGTTCCGTCTCGATGATGGGTGGTCTGGGCACGTCGGCAGCATTCGGGCCTAACTTCGAGCAGCTTTACGGTATTACGGGCGGCACGGTGGTGGCGGTGACATCCGCAACGTTCGGTATGGTGGCGGCTCTCACGATCGGCGGTCCGTTCGGCGAATGGCTGATTCGCAAGTACAAAGTGCGCACCCCGATGACCGATCCGGAAGTGGCTGCCAAGCTCAATGTTCCCGAAGAAGTCGAGACGGACATTATTGACGAGCATGCGGCCGAACATTCGACCTTTACCGAACAGCTTCTCAAAGCGGGCGGCATGATAGCCATCTGCATGGCTTTGGGTACGATCGTCAGTCACTACCTCGGTCAGTTCATTACGCTGCCTGCCTACATCGGCTCGATGATCGTGGCGGCTATCGTGCGCAACATCGCTGATTTCACCGGCAAACTCAAGATCGACAAGGTGGGGCTCAATGCGGTGGCCGACATCAGTCTCGTGCTTTTTGTGACGATGGCCATCAATTCGCTCAAGCTTCATGAGCTCGTGAATCTGGCATTGCCGCTTGTCGTGACGCTCGTCTGCCAGACGCTTCTGATGCTGGCGTTTGCCTGGGGCGTTCTCTTCATGTGCTTCGGACGCAACTTCACGGCCGTGATGCTTACGGTGGGCGGCATCGGCTTTTCGATGGGCGCAACCGCCAACGGCTTGGCCAACATGCAGGCCTTGAGCGAAAAGTACGGACAAAGCCCGCAGGCATGGCTGATCGTGAGTGTTGTAGGCGCCTTCCTGATTGACTTGATCAATGCTCTGATTATTACGTCAATGGCGCAGATGCCGCTCTAAAAACAATCAGACTCGTCCTGAGAAGAGGCTGCCGATGTGCAGCCTCTTTTCTTTAGGAGAAATTTTGAGCGACGCGCCGACGTCTTTCCTGCTAGTCTTTCGAGCGCATCAATTGCAAAGGAAGCATTCAAATTGCAGGAACTGACACTGATTCTGTCGCACTATTTGCCCGTGATACTGGGCGGCGTTTTGCTCATGCTCGTTGTGTTGACGGCGGTTGTGATCTATTTGTCGATCCGTACCTCGGACATGAAACGAGATCTTGAAGTGAACGCCGAAACCGCAAAGGCGCTCGCGGTGCAGGCGGCCGGCACTACTCTTGAGCGCATCGACGCATTATCGCGCCAAATGCAGGCGGCCGACTCAGACCTCAAAAGTTCCCAGAGCAGTCACTTTGTGAATTTTCTCGGGTTGATCAATTCCGGAAGTCAGGCTCAAGAGCAGCGTCTCGCACAAATGAATGAGACGGTGCAAAACGCAATGCTCAATGTGAGAGCGTCGCTGAACGCCGAGCTTACTGCAATTCGCGAGGCCAACGACAAGGCGCTGGAATCCATGCGCAACACGGTTGACGAAAAGCTGTCGACCACGCTTAACTCTCGCTTGACGGAGTCCTTTAAAACGGTTGAGGGGCAGCTTTTGGCGGTGCACCGTGGCTTGGGTGAAATGCGCGAAATGGCTCAAAACGTCGACGGTTTGCGTCGTATTCTCACCAACGTCAAAACCAGAGGGACGTTTGGGGAAGTACAGTTGGCGATGATCCTTTCGGATTTGTTGACGCCCGAGCAGTATGAAACCAACGTTGCCACACGTCCCGGGTCGCGTGACCACGTGGAATTTGCCGTCAAGCTGCCGGGCGCACAAGCGGGATCGCACGTGTTGCTGCCGATCGACGCCAAGTTTCCAACGGAGGATTACGAACGTTTGATCGAGGCTTCCGACGAAGCAGATCCGGAAAAAGAGGCGACTGCGCGCAAAGCGCTTCAGACGCGAATTCTCACGGAAGCGCAGAAAATTCGCGATAAATACATCGAAGTGCCTTTTACTACGGAGTTTGCCGTGATGTATCTGCCGACCGAAAGCCTTTGGAGCGAGGTGCTCAAGGTCAATGGTCTGGTGGAACGTGTGCAGCGGGATTGTCATGTGACGATTGTGGGGCCGACCGTACTGGCAGCCTTCCTCAACAGTCTTCAGATGGGATTCAAGACGCTTGCCATTGAGCAAAAGAGCGCCGAAGTGTGGCGTCTTTTGGGTGAAGTCAAGGCCGAATTCGGACGCTTTTCGGAAAGCGTGGGCAGCATGGAAAAACGTATCGATTCGGTCAAATCCGCGATATCCGCAATGCGCACCCGCACGAACGTAATGGAACGCAAGCTCAAGGGGGTCGAGTCCGTCTATTCGTCGGATACTGACGAGTCCGGTTTGCAAAAGAGTCCCGATTCGGCAAACATCTAAAATATCGCATTCTCGAGACAGATTTCAGAATTGATTGAGTTTTTCCATGGCTAAGAAAAAAAATAATCCCGGTATGATGCCCGATCTCTTTGCCGATTTCGGCGCCGATTCCGACGCAACGAACGAACAAAACGAAGAAAAAGAGGCTGCCCCAGAGGCCCCGGAAACGACACCATCCGCGGATAATGAAACGGTACCAACGGGTGCTTCGGTTGAGGTGCAGGAGAAGACTACAGTGCCGGCAGCAGAAGATGATTCTGTTTCGAAGTCGCAGTCCGAATCGATAACGCCCTCAGAACCCAAGTCAGTCGCCGGGAAAAACAAGCTTCCTGCCATTCTCTGCGACGATACGCCGGCCGAACTCAACGGCGAACTGACGCTTGCGCGGTACGCCGCAAGCGCCTATCTGGAATATGCGCTTTCCGTTGTAAAGAGCCGCGCTTTGCCCGATATTTTTGACGGCATGAAGCCCGTGCAGCGCCGTATCCTTTATGCGATGGATCGTATGCGCCTGAATCCGCCCGCCAAAGCCGTCAAATGTGCACGCGTCGTGGGCGACGTGCTCGGTAAGTACCATCCGCACGGCGATCAGGCTGCGTATGACGCCATGGTTCGAATGGCGCAGGATTTCAGCCTTCGTTATCCGCTTGTGGACGGCGAAGGGAATTTCGGTTCCCGTGACGGCGACGGGCCGGCTGCTATGCGATACACCGAAGCCCGTCTGACAAAGATTTCTGAGCTGGTACTCTCGGAACTTGACTCCGAAGATGTGGACTTTGTTCCCAATTACGACGGCTCGTTTAAGGAGCCCGTTCAGCTGCCAGCCAAATTGCCTTTCGTGCTTTTAAACGGCGCCAGCGGCATTGCCGTGGGGATGGCCACTGAAATTCCGTCGCACAATCTCAATGAAGTGGCGCAGGCTGTTCTTTTGCTTCTCAAGAGCCCCGAAGCGACGCTCGATGACATTCTTGCTGTCATGCCCGGTCCCGACTACCCGGGCGGCGGCCGCATCATTTCAAGTCCGTCTGAAATCCGCCAAACCTATGCCATCGGGAGAGGAAGCCTGCGAGTGCGTGCCTGTTATCACTTTGAGGAATTGCAGCGCGGCCAGTGGCAGCTTGTGGTTGACGAATTGCCGCCGGCGGCAAACGCCGAGTTGGTGCTCTCACAGATCGAAGAGATCACCAATCCCAAGCCTAAAGCAGGCAAAAAAACCATCTCGGCAGAACAGGCCAACAGCAAGGCAGCGATGCTCTCGGTACTTGACGGCGTGCGCAACGAATGCGACAAAGACACCAAGGTGCGTTTGGTGTTTGAACCCAAGAGTTCCAAGGTCGATCGAGACTTTTTTGTGCAGATGCTCCTCAGTCAGACGAGTCTTGAGTGCAACGCGCCGATGAATTTGGTGATGATTGGCAACGACGGTCGTCCGGCGCAAAAATCTTTGCAGCAGATTTTGTCCGAATGGGTGCAGGCCCGATTGGAGACGGTGAGACGCCGCACTCAGGCTCGACTCAATAAGGTCAATGCGCGACTTCACATTCTGGAAGGTCGAACCAAAGCAATCGACAACATCGACCGAGTGATCGAAATCGTGCGTTTCGAAGACAAGCCCAAGGAAGCCTTGATGGCCGAGTTCGGGCTTACTGAACTGCAGGCTGAAGATATTTTGGAACTGCGTCTGCGCCAGTTGGCCAAACTCGAGTACGAGCGTGTGGAAGAGGAAATGAAAAAGCTCAACGCCGAACGTGAAACACTCGAGAAGATCCTTGCCGACGAAAAGACGCTCAAAAACGTTGTTGCCAAGGAAACAAAAGAAGCGGCCAAGCTTTACGGCGATGCTCGCCGCACCACGATCGAGGAAGCAAAGAAGGCTTCCAGCGAACCTGTGCAGGTTTCCGAACCCGTCACGGTCGTCGTCTCGCAGAAGGGCTACGTGCGTTGCCGCACCGGTCACGGACACGATGCCAAGCTGATGAGCTACAAGCAAGGCGACGGCTACCTGTGGTCGGCCGAATGCGAAAGCACTGAAACACTCATTGTCTGCGGCAGCAACGGTCGTACGTACTCGGTGCCCGTTTCTCAGTTGCCTTCGGCTCGTGGTGACGGTCTGCCGATCACAAGTTTCATTGAGCTTGAAACCGGCAGCGAAATCGTGGGATATCTGGCCGGTCCCGACAATCTCGGCGTAATGCTCTACACCACGGAAGGCTTCGGGCTCGCTTGTTCTCTCAAAAATCTTGTTGCGCGCGTGCGCTCCGGCAAGGCTTTCATGAGCGTGGGTGAAGAAGCCGTGATGTGCCCGCCTGTTGTTCTGACCGAAGGCACTCAGTACGTTGCCTGCATGGCGCAGGACGGCCGCCTGCTTGTCTTTACGCTGGAAGAATTGAGAACGCTGGCGGGTGGCGGCAAGGGCGTGACGCTCATGGGCGGCATCGATCTTTTCTGCGGTTTTAGCCAGGCTTGTGCACTGCGTCATCACGACAGTCTTGAAGTGCTCGGCGCCACAAAAACGACGGGTGAAGTCAGAAGCAAAGTGCTGCGGCCGGCCGAATGGCATATGTTTATCGCCCACCGCGCGCGCAAGGGTAAAGTGGTGCCGTGCCGTTTCGAGCCGCACGGTTTGAACGCCATTGCAGCCGAACCTCAAGAGCAGGACAAAACAGACTAAAACGCGAAACGGTATGGATTTCAACATCAAGCGCATCATTCGTTTCTACGACAGACTCTCGACGCGTCTGATCACGCTCACGGCTTTGTGGGTGACCTTCATCATCTGTGCCATCGGTTATCAGATGTACTTGAGTCAGCAAGTGCAGACGGCGGGCGCCTATCAGTACGAGGTAGGCAGCCTTCCGGCTCGCGTCTATCGTCTGAATCTGTTTGCGGATCGAGCTTTCGGGGGAGAGGATTTCGCCACGCAATACAGAGCCATTGACGAGGCGATGCGCCGCATCGGCAAAAGAGATCTGGGTAACGAGTTTTTCATTGATCGCAGTCAGGAGCAGCAGTCTGCTGATGTGCTCCTAAACGAATGGCGCAATGTTGTGGGACCGCTCTTCTTGCTCGCCCGCGAACAGTCCAACCCGATCGGTACCGATGAGCTTGAGCGCTTTATCACGAAGATCGATACCGTCAACAAGCAGATTGCCGTAAACCGAGACAAGGCTCTGATGATCCAAAAGGGCGTTCAAACGCTTTTGATGATTCTTGCCATCGGCAGTCTGTTCGGGATCGTGTACTTCCTGATGAGTTGGGTGATTCGCCCGACCGAATACGTTCGAACGGGGCTTTCGGCCGTGCGTGAAGGCAAGCTTGATACGAGACTGCATCTGGTAGGTGCCAGCGAATTCGAAGCCATTGCTTCCGATTTCAACGCCATGGCAGGCCGTTTGCAGGACTTGGTAGAAAATCTGGCGGCCAAGGTAAAGGAGAAAACCGAAGCGGTAGAGGAAAAAAACCGCAATCTCTCGTACCTCTACGAAATGACGAGCTTTGTTTCGCAGCAGCACTCCGTCGATGAAATGTGCGAGGGCTTTGCGGCTCGTCTCATGCAATACACGCCGGCGCAGGCTTGCGCCGTTTTTCTGATTGATCGTAAGCGCGGTCTCATTGAACTCTCTGCGAGCATGGACTTGCCCGCCAAGACATTTGCCTGGTTTTCTTTGAACCCCTTGCCGCTCGAAGGGGTTGAGGAAAGTTTGAGAAGCGATCTGCCTTTGCGCATCACCCCCGGGATGCCTGAAGATTTTCTTTCTCAACTGCGCGTGGAGTCCGAAAAGCAATTCCGTACCGCCTATCTCTTTCATATCCGCAGTGGTTCGAAGAATCTCGGCTTTTTCTTGCTGTATTTCCATCTGGACACCCGACTGCTGCCGCAGACTTACAAGCTTTACGAAAGTTTCGGATCGCATTTGGGCATTGCGGTCGACAGTTTGCGCTTGGTGGAAAGAGAGCAGCAGTACGCCGTTGTGCAGGAACGCAATTTGATGGCGCAAGGACTGCATGATTCGATAGCACAGTCACTCTCGTTCTTGAATTTGCAGGTGCAGCTTCTCGAAAGCGGTCTGCAGACCGACGATAAGGAGCTTGTCGACACCACTGTTGCGCAGATCAAAGCGGGTGTGCAGGAGTCCTATGAGGACGTTCGCGAGTTGTTGTTGAACTTTCGAGAGCGCGTGCACACAGAAAGCTTCTCGGAGGCCATCAACACGGTGATTGATCGATTCGAATCGCAAACAAAATTGCCTGTCAAGCTCACGATTACGGGGCCGGAGGCGGAACTCACCGACAGACAGAAGATTCAAGTGATCTTCATCATGCAGGAAGCGCTTGCCAACGTGCGCAAGCACTCCAAAGCCTCGCAGGTACTCATTAACATTGAGTACGGCGCTCAATTCAAACTTTCTGTCATCGACAACGGTATCGGCATCAATCAGGATATTCTCAAAAAGCGCAGCAAGCGCCATGTCGGTCTCAACATCATGGGCGAACGTGCGCAGCGCATAGGAGCCAAAGTTACGGTAGGGGCCGTCGCGCCGGAAGTATTTCAAAGCGGCACGTGTGTCGAATTGGTCATTTCAGATCAGGCACAAGAAGACCGCAGTTCACTACGGACATCGGCGGCTGCGGCAAGCGAGGACTAAACCATGCGCTTTGTTGTGATCTATTTGATTTTGGCGCTTGTCATCTATGTGCGCGGCATTTGTCCTGTTGTTCACGATCGTCGCAAGCGTTTGTGGTGTTTGCTTGCGGTGTTGCCCGGAGCCTTCTTCCCGAGCGTCACGCGCTTTATCGGGGGCTCAATGGTGGCCCCCGATTTGCCGGTGTGGGTGATGTATGTCGGCAGCATCTTTCAAAACTTCACGCTTTTGGTGGGAATTCTTGTCATCGGCCGAGAGATTTTGAGCATTCCGCTTCGCATTATCGGTCTGCCTTTCCCTTTTTTGGGGAGAAACCGCATCGTTGCCGGAACGATTCTGGGGCTCTCCGTGGCGTTTTCCTGCCTGGGGATGTTTAAGTCGGTGATCAGTCTGGAAGTAGTCGAACAGGAGGTGGCTGTCAAAGATCTGCCCGTAGAACTCGACGGCTTGCGAATTGCGCAGTTAAGCGACTTGCATGTTTCCTCTGTTTTCACCCGCGATCGAGTCGAAGAAATCGTGGAGCGGACCAATGCTCTAAAACCCGACTTGATTGCACTTACGGGGGATTTCGTTGATGGTACGCCTCAAAAGCGCGGGTACGATCTCGAACCTCTGAAGAATCTCAAGGCGAAGTACGGGGTCTTCGGTATTGAAGGAAATCATGAGCACTATGTCGACTACGACGGCTGGATGCGTTTTATGCCGACTTTGGGGATGACCTGGCTCAAAAACGCCTCCGTTTCTGTTCAGATCAACGGCAAGACAGTGTCCGTGATCGGTTTGACCGATCCGATGGCGCAGCGTTACGGACGAGAGTTGCCGGATATTGAAAAGGCCTCGGCAAACGTGCCAGCACAAACGTCTTTGCGACTGCTGTTATCGCATCAACCCAAGTACGCGGCGCTTTATAAGGGCAAAGCCGACCTGATGCTTTCCGGTCATACGCATGGCGGCCAGGTGTTAGCGTTAAATCCTGTGGTCGGAAAACTTAACAACGGTTATATTCGCGGCCTCTACGATGTGGGGGAACTTAAACTCTATGTCAATCAGGGTACCGACGTATGGAATGGATTCTTGCTTCGCCTGGGCACGGTGGGTGAAATCTCGCTTCTCACATTGAAGCGCGCTCCGGAAACGAACCAGGCGGCTGCAACGCAAGACAAGTAACGGATAAAGTGGAAGATCGATGCAAAACGTATGTTTATTGGGAGCCACGGGCTCCGTTGGTAAGAGTGCGCTTGAGGTTCTGGCGCTTTATCCGGAAAAGTTTCGTCTGTTTTCCGTTGCCGCTCACAGCAATGTTCAAAAGCTTGCCGACATAGCGGTTCGGTTCAATGTCAGGCGTGTAGGTATCGCCGATGTTGCGAAAACGGACGAATTGGCTCGTCTCTTGAAAGAAGCGGGCAGGGGCGACATTGAAATCATGAGCGGTCCCGAAGCTGCCGTGAAACTGGCTGCGGACAAAGAAGCGCAGACGGTTATTGTTGCCGTGGTGGGGGCTGCGGGGGTGCCCGCAACCTTTGCTGCCGCCAAAGCGGGCAAGCGCATTTTGCACGCCAACAAGGAAAGCGTTGTCTGCGGCGGAGCTTTTTTGCAACAAACCGTCCGCGAAAACGGCGCGGTGATGTTGCCTGTTGACAGCGAACACAACGCGATCTTTCAGTGTCTGGCCGGTGCTTCCGAAGAGGATCGACGGCAGTGCCGCCTGTGGCTAACTTGCTCGGGCGGGCCGTTTCGTGACCGACCGGAACTTGATCTCAACACCGTGACACCGGCCATGGCCCTGGCTCATCCGACCTGGCAGATGGGACGAAAGATCTCGATTGACTCGGCAACCCTCATGAATAAGGGACTGGAAGTGATCGAAGCCCGTTGGCTTTTCGACATTCCGCAGGATCGCATCCATGTGGTTATTCATCCGCAGTCGGTGGTGCACTCGATGGTCGAGTACGGCGACGGCTCCTTTATTGCGCAGCTTGGCACCGCTTCGATGAAGCACCCGGTCGCGTATTGTTTAGGCTGGCCCGAACGACTGCCGGCCGGGACGCAGCGTCTGGATCCGTTCGCGCTCTCCCAGCTTACTTTCAGGGAGCCCGATGTGAAGCGTTTCGTGCAGCTGGGTTTTGCATACGATGCGCTGCGCGAAGGCGGTACGGCAAGCATTGTGCTCAATGCGGCTAACGAAATCGGCGTTGAGGCGTTTCTCAACGAACGCATTTCCTTTACCGGCATCGCCGAGGTCTGCAGGCGTACGATGCAGGCGCTTTTCGAGCCGAAGACTCCCGACAGCGTTGACGAAATTCTGTCTGTCGATGCGGCGGCCCGCCGTGAGGCGGAGTTGCTTCTGCCAAAATTGGCATAAGGCAACAGCTATCAAAAAAAATATTTTTTGAGCGGTTATGTCGACACTTGCCTTTTAGGCCTGATGCACAAGGAAAAAGGGCTCGGATACCTCTTTCGGGGGACTGATCTGTACCCCTTGACTCGGTCGCATCGAATCTTAGAATAACAAGCCGTTGTGGATTCCTTCGCAATTGGACCCCATATCAAGTGGTGATCCGGCGGGGGAATTTTTTCCGCCTTTTTGCCTGAAGAACGCTGATTTGCGGGCGATTTTTCAGGTTTTTGAACTTTGTATTCCCTGTTTTCGCCCCAGTAGCGGGTGGTGAGCCAGATGCCTAAAGTAGTAAAAAAAGACAACACCATCGAGCGTTTCAATGCCGAAAAAATCCAGAGCGCCGTCAAGAAGGCGGCGTTTCGCTGCGATAAGGTCATTGATGCTGATCACCTCAATCAAATTGCCGACGAGGTCTACAGCCGCGTGGAGCATCGCGAACAGGTGACGGTTGCAGAACTGCACGAGATGGTGATTGCTGTGCTCGCCTTCCTGCAGTACAAGGAAGTGGCCGACGCCTACGCCGAATACCGCTACTACAAGCAAACTTACGCCAAGACGTTCGAGCAATTGCGCCAGGACGCTGATGACGTGCTTCGTCTGGGTGACCGAGAAAACGCAAACTTCGATAGTTCCCTGGTCTCGACCAAGGGTTCGCTCATCAAGGGCTACCTCACCAAGTCGCTCTACAAACAGTTCTACCTTTCCGGCAAGGAAAAGGAACTCATTGAGCGCGGCGATATTTACATCCACGATTTGCGCGACATGATCCTGGGCTGCATCAACTGTTGCCTCTTTGACATCGGCAACGTGTTGAAGGGTGGCTTTGAGATGTCCAACGTGCAGTACACCGAACCCAAGACGGTGCTGTCCGCGCTGCAGGTGATCGGCGACGTGACGCTTGTGGCAACGGCTCAGCAGTTCGGGGGCTTTACGCTTGCCGAACTCGACAAGGTGCTCTTGCCCTATGTTTTGAAGAGCGAAAAAGCGGCGATTGAAAAGTACATGGAATTGGGCCTTGACGAAGCTAAGGCCGAGGAAGTGGCGAGCAAAGACGTCATTCGTGAGCTCGAACAGGGCTTCCAGTCGCTCGAATTGAAGCTCAATACGGTGCCGTGCAGCCGCGGCGACTTTGCCTTTACGACCATCACGTTCGGGCAGTGGGATCCCGCCAAGTACGACGAGCGTGAAAAGAGCTGGCTCTACATGATCGGCAAGATCATGCTGCAGGTGCGCCGCAACGGTCATGGCAAGGACGGCAAGCCGGTGGTCTTCCCGAAGCTTGTGTTCCTCTACGACGACAATCAGGTTAAAGCCGATCCGTTCTCCTCGGAACTCTTTAACGAGGCCGTCAAGACGTCGGCCGAGTGCATGTACCCGGACTACCTGTCGCTTTCAAGCCGTTACGGTAGCGTTTCGCAGATTTTCCAGAAGTACGGCGCCATCACGTCGCCGATGGGCTGCCGCGCCTTCCTGTCACTGTGGTGTAACGAAAAGGGAGAAGCGATCACGATCGGCCGTTGCAACATCGGAGCGGTGTCGCTCAATCTTCCGATCATTCTGAAGCTTGCCCAGATCGAACATCCCGACGATTGGCAGGAAAAATTCTGGGAAATGCTTGACGATCGCCTGGAAGTGATCCGCGCCTTCTTCAAGAAGCGCTACGACATCGTGCGCCATCAGAAGTGCTCGTCCAATCCGCTTGCTTTCACGCAGGGAGGCCTCTACGAAGGCACGAAGAGCCCGGACGACACTGTGGGTGACCTGGTGCGCTACATGACGGCATCCTTTGGCATCACAGCGCTCGATGAAACCACCTATTTGTGGACGGGTAAGCGTCTCGTTGACGAAGGCGGCAAAGTGTCGGCCTCCATTCTGCGTCATCTGCAGGAAAAGCTTGCTGAATTCAAGAAGGAAGACGGCTATCTCTACGCCATCTACGGGACACCCGCTGAAAGCTTGTGCGCGACGCAGGCCGGTCAGTACGACCGTTTCTGCGAGAAGATGGGCGTGGAAAACGTTTTTGCGTCAACCCCGCACTACAGTCCCGAATACTTCACCAATTCGTTCCATGTGAACGTGACGGAAGAAATCTCGCCGTTTGAAAAGCAGGATCACGAATTTGAAGACTTCCATCTGTGCGAAGGCGGTCATATTCAGTATGTGCGTCTGGACAACCCGGAAAACATGCAGGCCGTGCGAGCCATGATTCGCCGCGGCATGGAAAAGGGGTTCTATCAGGGCGTCAATTTCGATAGTGCCTACTGCGGCGATTGCGGCGAGCACAGCACCAACGTGCTTTTCAAATGCCCGCACTGCGGCAGTTCCAACCTGTCGGTGATCAGCCGCGTGTGCGGTTATCTGGGTTACTCCAACGTCAACGGCATGAGCCGAATGAACGACGGCAAGATGGCTGAGATCAAAAACCGCGTGAGCATGTAACCAAATACGGCCATGAACTACATCGGTATTTCTGACTTTGACACGGCCAACGGCCCGGGAGTGCGCGTCTCGCTCTTTGTCTCGGGCTGCCGGCTTCGCTGCCGCGGGTGCTTCAATCCGGAAAGCTGGGATTTTGACGCGGGCAAGCCCTATGACGAAAGCGTTCAGGAGCGATTGCTCAAGGCGCTTGAAGAGGATTATGTAGACGGTCTTTCGCTTTTGGGGGGCGACCCGCTTGAACCCGAAAATGTAGAGGAACTCACGGAGCTGTGCCGCGCCGTGCGTGAAAAGTTCGGAAACAAAAAAACGATTTGGCTTTGGACCGGACGCCTTTACGATAAGGTCAAAGAGCTTGAGATTTTTCAGTATGTTGACACCGTCGTCGACGGTCCTTTCATTGAGAAGTTCAAGGTCGAAGGAAAAGGCAACTGGTTTGGGAGCTCCAATCAGCGCGTGATTCCGATACGATGCGAGGTTGCGGCGTAATTCTCGGATTTCGCTTGACTCGATCAAACGGCAAACGCAAACGTTTTGCCAATCAGATGCCTGCCGCCCGATTCTTTGATTGAGAATCGCAACCGCAGGCTTTTTCTTTGTTGGATTTAGACCATTGCAACATCTATGGCAGTGATCGGTTTTCTGATTACGCTCTCCATTCTCGTGCTTGTGCACGAATGGGGACACTACATCGTCGCACGCTGGTGCGGTGTGAAAGTTCTGGCGTTTAGCATCGGCTTTGGCAAGGTGCTCTACAAGCGCACCGACAAACGCGGCTGCGAGTGGCGGCTTTCGGCCATACCGTTCGGCGGCTACGTCTCGATGCTCGATGAGGGCATGCAGCAGGATGCTGCCAAGGATCACGGTTTGTCTGAGGCCGAGTTCAAGCGCTGGTCTTTTTCGGAAAAGCCTGTGGGCAAGCGCATTGCGGTGGTGGCCGCCGGTCCCTTGATGAATTTTTTGCTCGCGATTGTGATCTATGCCGCCATAGCGATGGTGGGAACATATCAGCCCTCGACCAAGCTTGCCGAGCCGCTGCCTCACACACAGGCCGCTCAGTTGGGCATTGAAGAGGGGTGGAGAGCAACTTCCGTCGAAGGCATGAGCGTGGAAACTTTCAACGACATGCGCATGGCGATGATTGCCCACTTGGGAGATAAGGAAGTGCGCGTCACGTTTGACGAAGCTTCCGGTCGCAAAACCGAGCGATTTTTTGATCTTTCCGGTGTCAAAAATGACGGCACCGAAGATCCGGCCTTGACTTCGGGGCTTTTTCCATACCAGGGGCCGGTAAAGCTGGTGAAGGTCGAAGAGGGTTCCGTTGCACAAGCTGCAGGTCTTCAAGTCGATGACACGATCGTGGCGCTCAACGGCGAGCCGGTGCGCACCATGCAAAGGATTGTTCAGACCATTCGAGACAAGGCCGGCGTTCCGGTGGCACTGACGGTGGAGCGAGCAGGTGTGCGACAGACCGTTGAGGTGACGCCGGCAGCTCAAGTCGATGAACAGGGTAAAACGACGGGACGTTTGGGAGTGATGTTTACGGCTGATCCGGACCTTGTCTACACGCGTGAAGGACCGATCGGAGCGCTTGCCAAGGGGGTGTCCGATACGTGGCGTCTGACGAAACTCACCGTCATGAGTCTGGCAGGGCTTCTGACCGGGGCTGTTTCGACCGATTCTCTGGGGGGCCCGGTGATGATCGGTGAGATGGCAGGGGAAGCGATGAGTTTCGGCGTGCTTTCCTATCTGCTCTTTCTGGCGCTCATTTCGGTCAATCTGGGCATTTTGAATCTATTGCCGATTCCGGTTCTCGACGGCGGTCATCTGCTTTTCTACTGCTATGAGATTGTGATGCGCCGCAAGCCCGGTGAAAAAATGAAGAAGTACGGCCTTTATGTCGGCATGGCTTTCATTTTCGGATTGACTTTCTTTGCGCTCGGCAACGACATCACTCGACTTTTGCAATAAGACAGAAAACTGATTTTTCCAACATTCGACAGACAGCAACTATGCAGACCGTTCGCAACCGTGTGGCCGACATCCTTGGCATTGATCTTCCGATTGTTCAGGCTCCGATGAATTACATTGCGGGTCACGCTTTGGCGGCTGCCGTGAGTGCCGCGGGTGGTATGGGTGTTCTCGGTCCCAATGCCGGCAAGGTTCAGGGTGAAGAAATCTCCATGCGCGAGCGCACACTGCGCGAGTTTTCGCGCATTCGCGAAGTGACCGACAAGCCCGTCGGCATCAATGTGGTGGTGCCCGACGGAGACAACAAGGCCGCTTTAATGTATGCCCGCAACACGGTGGAAGCGGCGGCCGAAGGCGGAGCGACGGCAGCGTTTTGCGTGGGCGGTCTTCAACCTTCGATCTTTGAACTCATTAAGTCCAAGGGCATGAAGCTCGTTGTCCGTCCTCTGACACCGACGGTGAAAAACGCCCGTGAAGCTCAGGCGATGGGCGCGGACATCTTCGTGGCAACGGGGTACGATGCAGGCGGTTTCCTACCGAGCCACCATACCGGTACGTTTTCCATCGTGCCGACGATTGTTGACGTCGTGACAATCCCCGTGCTTGCCGCGGGCGGCATCAATGATTTGCGAGGTGTGCGAGCCGCCTTTGCCCTCGGCGCCGAAGGCGTTTACGTCGGCACGCGCTTTATCGCCACCAACGAATGCGCCGCCAACGATCACGCTAAGGAATTGATCAGCAAGTTAAGCGGATCCAATCTGCTTTATGTTGACGAAACCCAGCGATCGCTTCCGACGGAATTTGCCGCCGAAGCCTATGTTAAGCATCGTCTCGCGCCGACCGTACCGACGACGGTGGACCTGGTGGGGGCGCTTCGCACCGGCATGTACGACGGCGAACCCGACAAGGGCATCGTGACCGTCAACACCGGCATTGACGTTATCCGCAGCGTGGTGCCTGCCGCGCAGGTTGTGAGCGAACTGATGGCCGATTTCCTGCGCTATGCCGACTTTTTGAAAGCTAAGGCTTCGGCTGAAGAAGCAACGCCGACAGCTTGATCTCTAATTAGCTCAAACACAAACGGTCGCAGACATATCTCGAATGCTGCGGCCGTGTTGTATCAAGGTTTGTTAAGAACCGTTTGGAAAACCTTGCAAGGACGTAAAGTTTCGCAAGGCTCTTTCACGGCATTTTGATTTTGGTCTGATTTCAAAGAAGATTTTTCATAATTTCCGCAGGGCTTCCTCCGGAGTCTTTGCAGGAGAACGCAATGAGAAAAATCGTCTTTGGTTTCTGTGCGCTGATGGTCGCAACGTGGCTTCTTAATCTGGGATTCAATCCTCCTGCCATTAACGGCAGAGGTCTGACTCACGAAGTCTTTTTCCTCAACGGCGTGTTGGCCTGGGGTCTGATGGCGATGGCTATTGTCATTGCTGCCCGACCGGCATGGTTGGAAAAAGTCACTGCAACGCCGCTTGATGAACTCTATAAATGGCATCGTACGCTTGGCATCTGGGCGGCGGTACTCACGCTTTTCCACTTCTTTACGAAAGAATTGATGCGTCCCGTTCTTTCGCTCGTCACGCTTGAACCAGTCCCTAAAATTGTGCGCGGCGAATTGACCGGTTTTGATGCGTTCTGGTCCTGGATGCGCGGATTTGCCGTCGAATCTTCCGAATGGGCGACGTTGCTTGGCCTGGTTCTCTTTGTCGTGTCGTTTGTTTCGATCGTGCGGTATCACAAGTGGCTGAGCTCCCACAAACTTTTCTCCGTTCTTTTCCTGATTCTGGCTGTCCACTGCATCCGACTGATGGAACCTGCCGACATCATTACACCGTTCGGCTGGATCAACATTGCCGTGACCATCGTCGGTTGTTACTACTCGCTGGAACTCCTGATACGCGGCGCTGGGCGGGAAAAATCCATGAATGCAGAGATCGTTGACGTCAACACGAACAACGGCCTGACGCTCATCACGGTTAAGCCCGAAAAGCCCGTTGACATTCGTTACGGTGAATTGCATTCCTCGGTACGTCCGGTCATGAGAAGCATCCGTTCTCGGTGGCGGGCATCAATGACGACGGGACGCTTACCTTTGCGGTCAAAGCTTTGGGCGACTACACGCGAGACGTTGTACCGACGATTCGAAAGGGCGAACGTGTGATCGTAGAAGGCCCCTGGGGGCGGTTCCGTTCGGACTTCTCGGCCCAAAAACAGTTGTGGTTGGCGGGCGGCGTCGGTATCGCACCGTTCTGCGCCTGGATGCAGGATGCTGCGAAAACTGCACACGGAAAGATCTGCCTCGTTTGGTGCATCAAGTCCAAAGAGTCCGAACCGATGTTCGACAACGTCGAAAAGATGGCCGAGCGTGCCGGCATTCGACTGGAAGTTTTCGAGTCGGCCAAGAAGCGACTCAATGCCCAATCGCTCTTTGCGGGTGCCGTTCCGGATACGGTCGCGCTGTGTGCCGGCGAAGGACTGGCTTCAGCTGTGAGTCGGGCCTACGTTGAGGCCGGCGGCAATGCCGACAGGGTTCGCAAAGAACACTTTAACTGGAGATAAGTCAGAGTATCTGTTGTTCCGAGAAAAGATAGGGTAAATTTTGCTGGTCAGGTGTCGATAGCGGCGCTTGGCCGTTTTTTTTCAATGGCTAACCTGAATATGGCCCGATTATCCGCATATCCGGTTTTTCTTGCTGTCTACGAAGAGCGGCGCCTTGTGAAGGCTGCAGAGCGCCTTTGCGTTACGCCTTCTGCGGTGAGTCATGCACTGCGCGACTTTGAGCAAAGTCTCGGAACTAAGCTTTTTGAGCGCACGTCCGAAGGTGTGCAACCGACGATTGCAGGCCAGCGGCTCTACGCCAAAGTTAAGCCGCTTGTGGTCGGCATTGAGGCGGCCGAGCGGGAACTGAGGTCGGAAACGGTGCCTGAGCAAACCGATTTCGCTTTTGCTTCCATCCATACGTTTATCAAGGCGTTTTTTGTGCCGATTCTCGAGCGGATGCACAAGACCTCCGATCCCGTCAAGGTGAGATTTCTCACGCGCTCCATGGCGGCAACGGTGAAGGCCGTGGCCGACGACGAGGCTCTGATTGGAAGCTCCATGTTGCCGCTGGATTGTCCCGAGCGCTTTAATGTCGTGCCGCTAAGGGCAATCCAAGAATGTTTCGTTGTTTCGCCTGAGTACTTTGACGAGCTTCAAAGCAGACGAGTTCATCCACAGGAACCTTGGTCACTCGAAGAAATCTTGCAGCAGCCGCTCATTACCTTGCCTCGAGATTCCGTCTCGTTTGCAGGATACAACCGCTATTTCCATCAATACGGACTGCATATAGAGCCGCGCTACGAGGTGCACCAGGAGGACTTGGGGTTTGATCTGGTCGGACGGGGGCTGGGCATTTTCATAGGCTTTGAACCCGCTCTCTTCGGACATCCGGAGCTAAAGATCCTTTCTTGCCGCTCGACACTTCCAGCTCGCGAGCTGGTGCTTTTTTGCCGTAAGGAACGAGCAGACGAAGCGACTCGACGCTTGATGGATCGAATGGCCTGCGAGTTTGTTGCTCTACTTCGTAGCATGGGAAAACCGGCTCGATGAATTTTTCTCAATTTCAGTGGAGAAAAATTCTCTTTGAAAGTGATTCGGGAAGTCTAAACTTTTAATTTTGGGATAAGAAATTAAAGCCCCAGAGGAGAGATGACTATGACCCCAATCAGAATGCTGCGGACGGCTCTTGCAGCGGCTTCGGCCATGATGCTGCTTGCTGGTACCGCACAGGCGGCCGACGGCATGGACGTCGCTTCGGCAAAGACAATCTACTCACAAGGCGCCAAGGCTGACTATCTGGCCGGCTATCACATGAAGAAGAAGGTGGCCGATTGTTCGACGTGCCATCCGAACGACAAGGTAACTGACGCTCAGGCAGAAATCGACAAGAAATGCGCCACTTGCCACGGTTCCTACGAAAGTCTCGGCAAGAAGGACATGGCCGCCGGTCAGAAGATCAGCGCTCACGCCGGGCATTTGTCCATTGATTCCTGCACAACCTGCCACGGCGGACACGAAGCCTCGTTTGCCTATTGCAACAACTGCCACATTTTCGACATGCCGATGAAATTCGGCCGTCAAAAGATTGCATACACGCCGGTGGATTTGTCAATCTATCGCGATGCGATGCCAAATCGCACGGAAAAGGCTGACTTTGTGGTAGTCGGTGCGGGCGGCGCCGGTATTGCGGCGGCTATCGAAGCTTCTCGCAAAGGCCTTAAGACCATCGTGCTGGAAAAAATGCCGATTATCGGCGGTAGCTCTTTGCTGTCCACAGGCGGCATGAATGTTGCCGGTTCCAAGCAGCAGAAGGCCGCCGGCATCAACGACACGCCCGAAATGTTCACTCAGGATACGTTGAAGGTCGGCAAAGGCACGAACGACAAGGTTCTCGTCAACGTGTTGACCGAACAGAGCAACTCGGCTCTCGAATGGTTCGAATCGCTGGGCGGCAAGCTCGACCTTGATCCGGGCGTCTACGGCGGTTGCCAGGCCCCGCGCATGCACTACACCAAGTCGGGCGGCATCGGTCGCTACATGATCAAAGAAATGAAGCCCGCGCTGGAAAAGTCCGGTGCAGATGTTCGCGTCAACTCTCAGGTGGTTCGTCTTGAGCGCGATAAGAACGGCGCCGTGACAGGCGTTCTGGTCAAAGGCAAGAACACGGGCCTGTATCGCATCAGCGCTCCGACCGTGCTTCTGGCAACGGGAAGCTACGCCAACAACGGTACGCTCGTGAGCAAGTACCATCCGGAATTCTTCGGCATGGTGACCTCGGCTCAGCCGGGCTCTCACGGTGACGGCATCTATTTGGGCCAGGACGTGGGCGCGAAGGTGACGCATCTCGAACGAGTTCAGGTGCATCCGAACATTGCTTCCGGCACGAGCCTGATGATCACTCTTGCGATGCGCACCAACGGCGGCATCCTTGTCAACAACAAGGGCCAGCGTTTCTTCAACGACAATGCTCCGCGCAACGAACTGGGCGCCGCGATGCTCAAGCAACCCGCTCAGAAGGTTTGGTTGATATACGATGACGCCGTTGTTGCCAAGCGTCCGAAGGTGCATCAGGGCTACGTGCGCCTCGGTGTTGTGACCGAAGCCGATACGCCGGAAGCGCTGGCCAAGAAACTGGGGCTGCCGACAGAGGAATTTGCCAAGACCATGAAGCGTTACGCAAGTTTCGTGAAAGCCAAGAACGACGCCGACTTCGGACGTAAGGAACTGCCCGAACCGCTCAACCAAGGCAAGATTTACGCCATTGATGTGGTGCCTGCTATCGGCGGTACGTTGGGTGGTTTGCGCACCGACGCCCGCACGCATGTGCTCGACACAAACGGCAAGAAGATTCCGGGCCTGCTTGCTGCCGGTGAAGTCGTCGGCGAATGGCACGGTGACGACCGCTACGGCGGTAATGCTGTGGCCGGCAACATCGTCTTCGGCCGCATCGCGGCTCAGGAGGCGGCTGCAGCCGTCGGGAAATAATGCTTGATTGACTAGCCGCTTGCCGTATGACAAGTCAAGCGGTGACTTCAAAAAACCGGGAGCAGGTCCACTCGGGCAGGCTTCCGGTTTTTTGCTCCGATGAGCAAATGTGTAAAGCTCACTGAGCTAACGCAAATCGGTCTTCTTTTGCGACATTTCTCCATACCATTCCACGAGGAAGTTAGGTATAACCTCCTAGTCAAAATCACCTAGTTGATCGATGATCAACACAAAATTAGGAGAGAAGGAATGGCTCTAACTCGTCGCAATCTGATTTCCGCAACGATTCTGGGCGCTGCTGCAGTAGCAGCTCCGATGGCTCAGGCAAAGCAAAAGACGCCTTTGAAGCCTATGAAGGTCAGCCCGAAGCGCCGTGTGCTCATCCAGTCGAGTTCTCGCTACCACAATTCCGGATATCTGGACTTTGCGGGTGATCAGTACGAAAAACTGTTCGGCAAAGAAAAGTACGAAATTCTCTTTATTCCGTATGCGAAGGTTGCCGGGACCTACGATGCTTATGAAAAACAGGTTCAGGATGCTTTCAAGCCCTACGGCCACAAGATCGTGAGCATTCATCGCTTTAAGGATCCGCAGAAGGCCGTGTGCGAAGCCAAGGCGATCGCCGTCGGCGGCGGCAACACCTGGGCTCTGGTGACGCGTATGTACGAAGCGGGCATCATTGATCTGATCCGCGAACGCGTCAACGCCGGCGTTCCGTACTGCGGCTGGTCCGCAGGCGGCAACGTCGCTTGCCCGACGTTGCGCACCACTAACGACATGCCGATCGCAGAGCCCCCGTCCTTCAACACTTTCGGCTTTATTCCGTTCCAAACCAATCCGCACTTCATTTCGGGCGGCACGCAGGGTCTTAACAATGAAACCCGCGAAGATCGTCTTGAAGAGTTCTTGTGGTACAACCGCGATGAGGAAGTGATCGGTCTGCCCGAAGGCACGGCTCTCTTTGTGACCGGCGAATTTGACTGCGAAGTGATTGGCCCGAAGGACAGCGAAGCTCTCTACTGGTTCCGCCAGTCCGAAAAGGGTATGAAGCTTGAACGCATCCCGCTGGGCACGAAGTTCGATCTGCGTAAGATCGTTCCGGGTGGCAAGCTCTGATTAACGAGAAAGTGAAATGACCGTCGTTCTTTGAACTGACGGTTATGAATCGGGCGACAGACTTTTTGCAAAGTTTGCCGCCCGATTGATTTTGCAGTTGTGAAACGAGTCGAAGCATCTCTTGCATTCGACCCGTTGTCGGATCTCTAATCCGTGTGCGAAACAGCAGGTGTCCGGATTATTTCTTCTCAACCTTGGCCCACGGATCAAACTTGGGCGTGTTGGGACCGGACGGCGGCAGTACCGGATATTCAACCTTGGGCTGATCGCCCGTCAAGGTCTTCAGGAACGCGGTGATGTCATTGATTTCCTGCTTGGTGTAGCGTTTGCCGAGCTGAAGATCGCCCATGATGGCGACGGATTCTTCAAGCGACCAGACGGCACCGTCATGGAAGTACGGATAGGTAAGTTCGATGTTGCGCAGCATCGGGACCTTGAAGGTCATGCGATCCTGATCACGTCCGGAAATGGCCTTGACGCCTTCGGCGGTGTTCGTGGTCTTATAGGGACGCACGACCCCCATCTTTTGGAAGGACTGACCGCCCAACTGAGCGCCGTTGTGGCAGATCGTGCAGCCCGATTCCTTGAAGAGCTTGTAGCCGTTCAATTCCTGCTGGGTGATTGCGTTTTTGTCGCCCTTGAGCCACTTGTCGAATCGAGCGTTCGGGGTAACGAGCGTGCGTTCAAATTCGGCCATGGCTTCGGTGATGCGCTTGATGTTGACCTCAGCGTCGCCGAAGGCCTTTTTGAAGTAGGGAGCGTAGCCGGGAATTGACGCGATGACCTTCACCGCCATTTCGTGGGTGGATGCCATTTCAAGCGGATTGGCGATGGGGCCGGCAGCTTGTTCGGCAAGCGTTTTGGCTCGGCCGTCCCAGAACTGGGCGACCTGACCGAAGGAGTTCAATACGGTCGGTGAATTGATCGGACCTTGCGCCCAGCGGTCGCCAATGGAAGTCTGCAAATTGTCTACGCCGCCCGTAGCGAGGTTGTGGCAACTGTTGCAGGAAATAAAGCCGGAGCGGGACAGACGCGGTTCGAAGAAGAGCATTTTGCCGAGTTCGACCAGAGCCGGATTTTTGACTTCAACCGGTTCAATGGGGTCAATGGGTTCGGCGGCCTGAACGGAGGCACACAGCGACATCAAGGCGCCGGCGATGGCGCAGCTGAGAGCAAGTTTTTTCATGAGAGTCTCTCCTGTTTTTGAGAAGGCTGCTTGCAGTAGAGAAGGTGTCGCAAACAGGTTGCGAGCATCGTAGGCAGAGGAGAGTGCGGGTGTCCAATACTGATTTTCTACCTGGTCGATAGGCCTTCACTATGAGGCGAGCAAAGACCGGGAATTACAGGTGAACTCGATCTGTATCACTTTGATTAAAAAAGAAAAAATGTCCTAGCTGGTATTGTGAATACACAAACGACTTCGGAATCAAGAATTCGGAAAAACGCGAATGGATATTTGTCTCGGATGAAGAAAAGTACCTGAAAAGCGATGTTGTGTTGATCTTCAACCGAGGTTTGTTTCGAGGTTTGCTACAACCTCTGCCGAGCGCTAGTCAATGTCAATCAGCGACCTGCAACGACGGTGTTTGCCGTATTCATTCAGAAGCCCCGAATTGAGTCACGGAGAGAATTCGGTAACTCTAAGTATGGAGCGTGAAAACTCAAGTGTAAATAATTTTTGATGTCGGACTCGATATGGCCGATGTGCCTAGCTTCAGCGTTGGCAGAGGCAAAGCAGCGAGGCGGGTATGTGTTCTCAGGCGGACTTGTGGCAAAGAATTCGCAAGAAAGGTTTCTGACGCTTGAGCAAGGTTGTTTGAGTGCGGATTTACACCGATTTTGAACTCAAAGATACAACTCGTCGAAAAATGTCCTCATAAAGATAGCTCACACGCGGTAAACTTACGCGACATTTTGTTTCTGCGATTCCGTCCACGGTTGGCAAGGCGTTCGACCGCGGGCGGTTTTGTGCATGCACTGACAACACAGATTCACGCTTAACTCATGACGGGCACGTTCATCAAAACAGCCCTGGCTGGGGCGGTTTCGGCATTTTTGGCCGCGGCTGCATCCGCGCAGGTTTTCACCATTTCCGACATTCGCGTCGAAGGTATTCAGCGTACCGAGCCCGGTACGGTCTTTTCTCATCTGCCGTTTCGCGTAGGTGACGAATACAATCCGGAGCGCGGTGCGGAAGCTATTCATCAGCTCTATTCTTCCGGGTTGTTCCGTGACATTGATCTTTCAATCGACGGGACCGTGCTGGTGGTGAACGTTGTTGAACGTCCTGCCGTGGCCGCTATTGAAACGAACGGAATCAAGGCCTTTGACAAGGACGGCGTGGAAAAGAGTCTGCGTGACGTCGGTTTGGCAGAAGGCCGTATTTTTGATCACTCAATTCTTGAACGTGCCGATCAGGAATTGCGCCGTCAGTACTTGTCTCAGGGCTACTATGGCGTCGACATCAAGACATCGGCCACACCGCTTGAGCGCAATCGTGTACGCATCACGATCAATGTTGACGAAGGTGCCGCATCCTCCATCAAGCAAATTCGGTTTGTAGGCAATACGGTTTTTGACTCGGACGAGCTGGCCGACCAGATGCAGCTTTCCGAACACAAGTGGTCGAGTTTTTATACCAAGCGCGACCTGTATTCGCGTGAAAAGCTTGCTGCCGACCTTGAAACCCTTCGCAGTTTTTATCAGAACCAGGGCTATCTTGACTTCAAGGTCGATAGCGTCCAGGTGTCTGTGGCGCCGAATAAATCCGACATTTTCATCACGATTAACGTAACCGAGGGCAAGCAGTACACTGTCAACGACATTACCCTAGGCGGCGATATGCTGGGGTTGGATGACGAGATCAAGCCGTTGGTTATTTTTGAGCCGGGCGAGATCTACAACGCCGAACGCATCAATGAGATGACGAAGACGATTGTGGACAAGTTCTCAGCTTTGGGCTATGCCTTTGCAACCGTTACGCCCAACCCCGTTCCTATTGAAGGCAAGGACGCTGTCAATATTGTGCTGACGGTTGACCCGGGGCGTCGCGCTTATGTGCGTCACGTCAATATCACCGGCAATACCCGTACCCGCGACGACGTCATTCGTCGTGAAGTTCGTCAGTACGAGTCCGCATGGTTTGACAGCGAGAAGGTAAAAATTTCGCGAGATCGTATTGATCGTCTGGGCTACTTTGATTCGGTGACTGCCGAACCCAAGCCTGTGGAAGGCACGCGTGATCAGGTTGACCTGGAAATCAATGTGAAGGAACGTCCGACGGGCTCCATTTCGCTTGGTGCCGGTTACTCCACGTCCGACGGCGTGATTCTGTCGGCCGGCTTTGCGCAGGACAACGTGTTCGGTTCGGGCAAGTCCTTCAGTGTTGAAGTCAATACGTCCAAGAGTATGCGCACTTACGCCGTGAGCTTGGGTGAACCGTATATCACGCCGGAAGGCATCAGCCGCCACATTGACTTGTACGACCGCCGCGTCGACTTGGACGAACTCGACGTTTCGAATGTGGCTTACGAAACGATCGGTGCCGGGTTGAGTTTCGGCATTCCTGTCACGGAATTGGATCGCGTTTTCTTGGGTGCTCGATTGGAACAAACCCAGGTTGATCTGCGAGGTAGTCGAGATGGAGCAATCGCCGGTGATAGTGACAACAATTCCCCCGAACGTTATTGGAACTATGTTGACCAGTACGGCGACAACCCGAAAGCAGCTCTTTTGACATTGGGTTGGTCTCGTGACTCGCGTGACAACGTGCTGGCGCCGACTCGCGGCCGTTACCAGCGCGTGTCAGCTGAATTTGCTTTGCCGGTCTGGGATCAGCGCTACTATCGTGCCACCTACCAGTTGACGCAGTATTTCCCGTTGTCCAAGGCCTGGACGCTTGGCATGAACTTCCAGTTCGGCTACGGTGACACCTACGGCGACAAGATGTACCCGTTCTTCAAGAACTTCTACGCCGGCGGCATCGGGTCGGTACGCGGTTTCGAAACATCGTCAATCGGTCCTCGTGACACCAACGACGATCGCTTGGGTGGTGATCGTCAGTTGATTTTCTCGGCAGAATTGCTGACACCGTTGCCGGGCGCTGACCGTACGTTGCGCGGTCTGCTCTTCTTTGACGCCGGTACCGTCTGGGGCTACGAACGAATCTCGGGTACCCACAGTTACGAACGCCAGGACATGGACTTCGGCGAATTGCGCTACTCCGTCGGTTTCGGTGTGGCATGGATTTCGCCGTTGGGGCCGCTGAAGTTCTCTCTGGCCTTCCCGCTTAACAAGAAGGACAGCGACGACGTTCAGCGCTTCCAGTTCCAGATCGGTACGGGCTTCTAACTCTCAGGTATAAAATAAAAAAAACTGTGTGACCGAATGCACGGTATGGCCGGCATTCGGTTGTCTCAGAGGTTCGGCGGATACGCCATGTAACTCTTTTTATCGGCAAAACGGCGTAAAAGCTCCTAAGATGCGAGCAAGACGTTTTCCGACAAGACTTTCAGACTCGAAAGGAAGCAAACAGATGTTTAAGAAGATTCTGACGGCTGCTGCCGTTGCTGCTGTGATGTGCGGTTCGGCTTCGGCTGTTGCTGCGGACTTCAAGATCGGCCTTGTTTCTCCGGCTCGTATTCTTGCCGAATCCGCCCCGGCTGTTGCCGCACAGGAAAAACTCAAGACTTACTTCAAGAAGCGTGAAGACGAACTCAACCGTGACATTCGCGACTTCCGCACGCGTGCGCAGAAGTTTGAGAAGGATAGCCCGGTGATGACTGACAGTGAACGTCTCAAGCAGCGCCAGTCGCTTGCCGAGACCGAACGTGACATTGCTCGTCGTCAGCGTGCTCTCGTTGAAGAACGTAACCAGCGTGCCAACGAAGAGAGCCAGATCATCCTGCAGCGTGCCAATCGCATTATCCAGGACATTGCCAAGAAGCAGAAGTTTGACCTGATTATTCAGGACGCCATCTGGGTGAGCCCGAAGGTTGACATCACCGAACAGGTGATCAAGGAACTCAACAAGCCTGCCAAGTAATTTATGCTTGTGCTCAAAGGGCATGATCGAAGGCCATTGGAACACATCTTTCCAAGTGCTGTCGGTCGCCCTGAGAGCGGGGAAAGAGCAAGCCGCGCCGACTTTTCCGGTCGAAGCGCGGTTTTTTGCAGATGATTTTTGCCGATCCTTGTCGAACGAGGATTTCGGCGCCTTCAGGAAATGACGCTATGTTCCGAATCGAAGCTTTGATCCGTGAAATCGAAACGCTCTCCGAAGGGCGACTGACAAGTACGCCGCTGTGCGGAGCCGAAAATTTGACTGTGCGCACGTTTGCGCCGCTCAATCATGCGGCAGCCGATACCGTTGCCTTTTTGGCGCAGTCCAAGTACCGTGACGAAGCCAAGGCTTCGCAGGCCGGCGTTTTGGTGATCTCGCAGGCCGACAGCGACGCGATGTACGGCGAGCAGGGGCCGCAGCGTCCTGTCGTCATTACGAAAAATCCCTACGCTTGGTTTGCTTATGCGCTGCAGATCATGACCCGTCGTCCGATGCCCGCCGGCGGCATTCGTGAAGGCGCACATGTCGATCCGACGGCAAAGGTTGCGCCTTCGGCAGTGATTGAAGCCGGTGCCACGGTGGCTGCGGGCGCCGTGATCGGCGAAAACACGCGCGTGTACCCCGGTGCCTATATCGGCGAGGGGACAGTCGTGGGCGACAACTCAATTATTTATGCTAACGCCACCGTTTACCACGGCTGTCGCATTGGCAATCGCGTCATTCTTCACTCCGGCTGCGTGATTGGTGCCGATGGTTTCGGCTTTGCGCCGCTTGACGGCCATTGGGTGAAGATTCCGCAGATCGGCGGCGTGACGATCGAAGACGATGTGGAAATCGGCGCCAACACGACGATTGACCGAGGCGCACTTGAAAACACACTTGTTCGCAAGGGCAGCAAACTGGACAACCAGATTCAGCTCGGCCATAACTGCAAGGTGGGTGAGTGTACCGTGATGGCTGCCTGCACGGGCGTAGCAGGCTCTACGCATATCGGTAACCACTGCATTATCGGCGGCGCGGCCAATATTAACGGCCATATCGAAATTCCCGACGGCGTAAGCGTCGGACCTGCCACCTCGCTTATGAGCTGGCACAAAGGCGAAAAAGTGATGTCGGGCTTCTTCCCGGCCATGGGACACCGCGAATTCGAACGCGCGGCCGTCCTTGTGATGAATTTGCCCAAGATGCGCAAGCAGATAAAGGATCTCGAGACGCGTCTTGCTGCTCTTCAGCCGAAAGGTTGAAGCGGGCCTTAGTGCTCGGTGTTAATATTTTTTCGTCTTGCGCTCGCCGTTTGCGGGCGTAGACTACAACCCGGTTTGTCGAGATTTCCGACGACATTGAACTTTCTAGGACTGCCCGAAGAAGGCAGATGAGATAACCCCAATGGCTGACACGAAAACCATTCATGACATCATGCGGATTTTGCCGCACCGTTTTCCGTTTCTTTTGATTGACCGTGTGCTCGAAATCAGCGATGATCACACGACGTGCAAGGTTCTCAAGAATGTGACGGCAAACGAACCGCAATTCACCGGGCATTTTCCCGAATACCCCGTGATGCCCGGAGTGCTCATCATCGAAGCGATGGCTCAGGCTTGTGCCGTGCTCGGCATTGCGCGCCTTACTGAAGAGCAACGCCAAGAAAAGGCCCTGTTTTTCTTTGCCGGCATTGACGAGGCTCGTTTCAAGCGCGTTGTCCAGCCCGGCGACCAGCTGATTTTTGAGTGCAAGTTCGTTAAGGCTCGCGCCGGCATCGGTTGGTACGAAGCTCGCGCGCTGGTTGACGGTCACGTAGCGTGCGAAGCCAAGCTCATGTGCGCTCGTCGCAAAGCCGAGTAAACGTTCAAACCTCAAGCGTCAATTTTTTTGACGGCTTTTCAAGTAGCGCACACGGGACAATTCTTGTGTGCGCTATTATTCGCGCAGGCGCGTGAATAATTTTCACGGTTTTACGACGAAGTGCGGGCGAAGCTTTGCCCGAGCGTTCTCCCTTGGAAGGGGAGACATTTTCTTATTGCTGCTAGAAATGGGCTCGAGTGGCCCTGCGAAAGGATAGTCATGGCCAAAATCCATCATTCCAGCATTATTGATATTCGAGCCGAACTTGACGATGACGTTGAGGTCGGACCGTTTTGCATGGTGGGGCCGCACGTTCGCATCGGCGCCGGTACCGTTCTCGAAAGTCACGTGGTTGTCAAAGGGCTGACCACGATCGGTCGCAACAATCGCTTTTTCCAAGGTGCTGCTATCGGTTGCGAGCCGCAGGACAAAAAGTACAAGGGCGAAGAAACCTATCTTGAAATCGGCGACGACAATATCGTCCGCGAAAACTGCACGATTTCAACCGGCACGATTCAGGATCAAAGTATCACCCGTGTCGGCAGCCGCAATCTGCTGATGGCAAACGTTCACGTCGCGCACGACTGCGTGCTTGGCAACGACCTTATCATCGCCAATAACGTGGCTCTTGCCGGACATGTGCATGTTGATGACTTTGCCGTGATCGGCGGTCAGACCGGTGTACACCAGTTCGTTCACATTGGTACACGCTCTATGACGGGGGGCGTTTCGGGCCTTACTCACGACTTGCCGCCGTATGTGATTTGCTCGGGCAATCCTGCCAAGAGTTTCGGACTCAACCTAGTGGGCTTGCGCCGTGCAGGGTTTTCGAGCGACACGATCGGCCGAATCAAGGGGCTGTACAAGGCGCTTTACATGGAAGGACTCATGGTGGCGCAGGCTGTTGAACGGATGGACGCTCAGATTGCCGATGCTCCCGAAGAAATCCGTCCGATTCTTTTCGCAATGCGCGACTTCGTTGCCAACAATACGCGTGGCATCGTCCGTCCGTAAGCCGATTTAAAGTTCGAAGAGCCCGTCGGGAAGCTCATTTCCTGCGGGCTTTTTCTCTGTAGTACTTTGACACCCCGAGGTTTGTATGACCGAGCAGGTTGCCGAATTGAGCGCCGCAACAGCCCAGCCGTTGAGCTACGCCGACGGTGCCGCCTGGCTTGCCGGCGAAGCCAGTGGAGATTTTTTGGCCAGTCTTGTGCTCCCAGAAGTTGCCAAACGCATGGACGGTGCGCCTCAGTTTGGCGTGGGCGGCGAGAGGATGCTGGCGGCCGGCCTTGAGGGGTGGTATCCGGCAAACCGCCTTTCGGTGCGCGGCTACGTTGAGGTACTCAAGAAGTTGCCCGGCATTTTGATGTTGCGGCGCGCCATGCTCAAGCGCATCTCCGAAATTCGTCCCCGTGTTTTCGTGGGTGTCGATGCGCCGGACTTTAACCTCGGTGTGGAAGCCAAGTTAAAGCAAAGGGGAATCCGTACGGTTCACTTTGTTTCGCCTTCCATTTGGGCATGGCGTCCGGAGCGAATCCATAAGATTCGCGCTGCTGTCGACCATATGCTTTTGGTGTTTCCGTTTGAAGAGGAAATCTACAAGCGCGAAAACGTGCCTGCAACATATATCGGACATCCGCTTGCTGGCGTCATTCCGATGGTGCCGGACACCGATGGTGCGCGTCGCAAGCTCGGCATTGAAGTCAAAGGCGAACCGGTCTTTGCCGTGCTTCCGGGCTCTCGCAAGGATGAAATTTTCGGGTGCGGTCCCGTGTTTTTTGAAGCCTGCGAGCGTGTGATCGAACGCATCGGCGCAGGGCACTTTGTGGTGCCTGCTATTGACGCACAAGCTCGCGAATGGATTGCGTCCGTTGCCACGCGCAACCGCCGTCTAAGTGACCGTCTTACTGTCGTGACGGGACAATCCCATGCAGTGCTGGAAGCTTCCGATGCCGTTTTGGTGGCTTCCGGTACGGCTGCTCTGGAAGCGGCACTCTACAAGAAACCCATGGTGGTGGGTTACGCAATGCCTGCTTTGTCGGCTTTGATCATGAAGGACAAGGGACTGATTCCCTATGTGAGCCTCCCCAATATCCTTGCCGGCCGAGCTATTGTGCCTGAATTCTTGCATTACTACTGCACGGCAGACGCTATGGCCTGCAGCCTTATCGATCAACTCAAAGACAGCCGTCGCAAAACACTCGAAGAGATTTTCACGGCGATGCACGAGTCACTTTTGCGTCCTACGGCGGTTTTGGCTTCTGAGGCCATCATGCAGACGGCAGGAGCGGCTCGCCGATGAGTTCCAAAACGATTCCGATTGCCGAAGAATCACAGGCCAGTTCTCCAATGCGTCTTCCGGTGCCGATATCCGGGCGCATTCGCATTGAAAATGGACAACTGATAGATGAGCGCGGTCGTCCTTTGCGCGATCTTCGCATCTCGCTTACGGATCACTGCAATTTCCGTTGCCGTTATTGCATGCCCAAGGAAAAGTTTGATACCAAGCATCAATTCCTGGCGCATACGGAGTTGCTTTCGTTTGAAGAAATCAAGCGATTGGTCGGTATTTTTCTGCGTTTCGGTGTTCAGAAGATTCGTCTGACGGGAGGTGAGCCGCTGCTGCGCAAGCACGTTTGCAATCTGATTGCCGACTTGAAGGCCATGCGCACCACGAGCGGCAAGAGCCCTGACATAGCCATGACGACCAACGGCACGCTCTTAAAACGTATGGCTGCTGACCTGAAGGCCGCGGGACTTGATCGTGTTACGGTCTCGCTGGATGCTCTCAACGAGGAGCTTTTTCAGTCGATTAATGATGTGGGTTTTCCTGCCGCCAAAGTGATCGAATCCATCGAAGCGGCGCAGGCGATCGGTATTCCGGTTAAGCTCAACACGGTCGTTAAGCGCGGAATGAACGAAGGAGAAATCATTCCGATTCTGGATCGCTTCCGCCACACGGGCGTGATTGTGCGCTTCATTGAGTACATGGATGCGGGGACTGCCAACGGCTGGCGCATGGATGATGTTGTGCCGTCGGCCGAGTTGGTCGAGCGCATCAATGCCGTCTGGCCGATTGAACCGATCGACCCCAATTACACCGGGGAGACGGCGACCCGCTGGCGCTACAAAGACGGAGCAGGGGAGATCGGTTTCATCAGTTCTGTGACGCAGGCGTTTTGTAAAGACTGCTCCCGCGTGCGTCTTTCCATTGAAGGGAGCCTAGTGCTGTGCCTCTTTGCCGATCGTGGCTACGACTTGAGAACGCTTCTGCGCGGCGGCGCAACGGATGACGAAATAGCGGATGCCATTGCGCGTATCTGGAGTGCGCGTGACGATCACTACTCTGAGATTCGTTTGTCGGAAACGCAAAAGCGTAGCCGAAGCAGAATCGAGATGCAGTTCATTGGGGGATAGAGAGAAGGTGGCACAGAATGCCGCCCGTAGATCTCATTTCTTAAGATCGTGCAGTAGCTTTTTTCGCACTCTTTTCCTTAAGAGCTTCAAGCGCCTTCACGACGTCTGATTCTTTCCATCGGGTGCATCTTTTGCTGAATCTCTCGCCTTTAGGTAGCTTGCCAATGGCAGCCCATTTCTAAACGCAAGATTTTGCGATCCCTAAAAATTCTGCGCTCTGCTTTGCGCTCAAATATTTTTCCACGAAGTTACCTCTTGGTGGGGACTCCTGAGTTGGTTCAGGAGTTATTTGAAAATCCGTTTTTGTAACGGACGATTCCCGGCATGCCTGCCGAGGAATGACAACAACTTTGTACTTACAGGTAGTGTCAGTGTTGCTATGATCTGCAGGGCGCTCGGAACGGCTTTTTGCCTTCTGGAGAAAGATTTGTTTGAAAGGAAAAATATGAATCGTCGTCGTCTTTTGTTGTTTGTGTCTTCTGTTGGTGCGGTTTCTTTGGCTGGTTGCGCCTCTTCGCAAAAGGGAGACAAGCTCGTCGGTACGTTTCATATTGATCCAAACGATCCCTACGGTAAGCTCAAGCAGTACAGAAGCTCAATCAATCTTCTAAGCGCTCGTCTCGCAGTGGCGTTCCAGAACCTCTTTAGCATCGGTGAGCTGTACAAGGAAGGCCCCCGCGGCGACGAGATCATGAAGGCGAGTCTCGAGGACATCAAGACGCTTCACGCCGAACTTAACAAGTACCTGCAAAGGGCCCCAGAAATCCGTCAGACGATCCAGCCTGAAAACGCTAAGCTCTTGGCTGCTTACGACGAATACATCAAGGCGCTTGCCGGGGTTGCAGCCATTGACTACGGCGATATCAGCCAGGAACGCATTGACGCACTCGTGAAGGCCGGTTCCGATATGGAGCCGCTGATTCCGTAACTGATCGGGTTCTACAAGAGACTTTCTCGAAAATCCGAAAAACGATGCGCGGCCGCCTGAATTTCAGCGACGGCCGAATTGTGTTTGCTGTCGCTTGAAGTATACTATGACTGACCAGTCGGTCATTTATAGCGGAGCCTAAGATGACGCAAACATCAACGCGCAGAATCGCAAAGATTCTTTGTGTCCTTGCCGCCACAGTCTGTGCGGCCGGCTCAGCTTGGTATTGGATGGTCGGCAGACACCAGGAAACGACGGACGACGCCTATGTGAGCGGCAACGTCGTGAGCGTCATGAGCCAGGTTTCGGGACGCGTCGAGAAGGTTCTCGTCAGGGACCATCAATACGTCAAAGCCGGAGAACGGCTGATCGTTATCGATCCGACGGACGCCAAGTTGGCTTTGGATGCTGCGTTAAGTTCGCTTGGTATTACGGTCCGCGAAACGGCACAACTTACGCATCGGCTTGCAGAGGTGCGAGCACGCATCCGCAGTGAGAGGCTTAATCTCAAACAGAAGAAAGACGATTACGAACGGCGTCGCGCGCTGTTTGCCAATCGTGCCGTGAGCCGTGAAGAGTATTTGCACGCCAAAGATGCCTATGGGGCCGCACAACACGACCTTGAAGCGTTGCGAGCTCAGGAATCGGAACTCATCATCGCCGTCGGCACTACGCCCATTGAACGGCACCCGAATGTGCTTGCCGCCTCAGAACGTGTGCGTGAAGCGGCGTTGGAGCTCTCGCGTACCGAGATTCGAGCTCCCGTGTCGGGACGAATCTCAAAGCGCAATGTGCAGGCCGGTCAAGTGGTTTCGGTCTCCCGCGCACTCATTGGAATTGCCGCTGTGGATGAGCTGTGGGTGGACGCCAACTTCAAAGAGTTGCAGCTTGAGCGAATTCGCGTGGGGCAGCAGGCTGAAGTGACGGTCGATGTCTATGGCGCAAAGCGTGTCTACAAAGGTCGTGTGGCGGGTGTAAGCGCGGGGACAGGAAGCGCTTTTTCGCTGTTGCCGGCTGAAAACGCTACCGGTAACTGGATCAAGATCGTGCAGCGTGTTCCGGTCAAGATCCTCCTTGAGGGTAAGACCGATGCTGAGGAAGCTCCTTTGCTGATCGGACTGTCTGCTTATGTCAAGGTTGATTTGAAAAGCCCTGCCGAACCGGTCGCCGAGCCGCTTCCCAAAGCGTTTACAAACGCACTCGAGCCGACGGATTTCTCTGAGATCAACCGCGTCATTGACGGTGTGATTGCCGAAAACAGCATGCAAGGTCAAAGCATGAAGGAGAAGTCATGACAACAATGTCTCGAGCGGCCGGAAATTTGCAAGGACTTGCTGCCTTTGCGGTTTGCCTTGTGACTGCCATGACGGTGCTCGATACGACGATTGCCAATGTATCGTTGGCAACGATTGCCGGCAATTTGGGCGCCTCGCAATCGCAGTCGACTTGGGTGATCACGTTCTACGGCGTAGCCAACGCCATTGTGATTCCGATCACCGGGTGGCTGTCGGCTGTGTTCGGGGCAGCATCTTTGTTTTGCGGCATGTCCAATTCTCTGGGTATGCTCATAGTCTGCCGCATTTTGCAGGGTGCAGCCGCAGGTCCCCTGATGCCGCTTTCTCAGAGCCTTCTGATTGCGATTTTCCCGGAAAGCCGCCGCACGCTTGCGCTCTCATTGTGGTCGATGACCATGGTGGTGGCACCCGTGCTCGGTCCTATTCTGGGCGGCTTCATCTGCGAGAACTGGTCCTGGCACTGGGTGTTCTTTGTGAATGTTCCTGTATGCGGCCTGGCGGTCGTGATTCTGTGGCTCATTCTCAGCAGCGCAGCCAAACCGGAAAAGGCTCCGACCATTGATACGATCGGCCTTGTGCTTGTGATCCTCGGTATCGGTGCCTTGCAGCTGACGCTGGACGAAGGCAAAGACGAAGACTGGTTTGCATCCACCTACATCTGCGTGCTTGCCGGCATCAGTTTGCTTTCACTGACGGCTCTGGTGCTGAGAGAATTGTCGGTCGAGAGTCCCGTTGTCGATTTGAAGCTCTTTGCTCATAAAAACTTCGCGGTCGGCACGCTTTGCCTGTGTGTGGGCTACGGAGTTTATTTTGCCGCGACGCTTTTATTGCCGATGCTGCTGCAGCAACAGTTGGGATATACCGCGAGTTGGGCCGGATTGACATTGGCGCCCGTGGGCATCATTCCGATTCTTTCCACGCCGATTCTCGGAAAATTTTCCTCAAAACTCAATTTGAGGCTGATGGCCTGTCTGGCCTTTGTCGGCCTTTCTGCGGCCTGCTTGCTTCGCGCCGGCATTACACCTTCTGTTGACTATGAAACACTTGCTTGGCAGCAATTTTGGCAAGGCTTTGCCGTGGCGTTTTTCCTGATGCCGGTAACGGCCGTTTTGCTCACGGGCCTCACCGACGCACAGGATGTTGCCAATGCCACGAGTTTGTCAACAAGCCTTCGCGTGTTGTCGGGCTCAATCGCTTCTTCTCTTACGACGACATTTTGGTCTCGTCGGGAAGCGCTTCACCATGAGCGTCTGACCGAGGCAATCAATCCTTTTAATGAACCGTTTTTGCAGGCCTACGATGCTGCCACGGAATCCGGTCTCGAGCCGCTGGCTTTTGCGGCACAAGTGCAGTCCGAAATCACGCGTCAGGGCTACATTCTGTGTTTTGTCGAACTTTTTCAATGTTTCGCACTTGTCTGCTTTGTTTTTGCCCTTGTTATCTGGCTCGCTGACAGTCCAGGCCGCTTGACTGCAAAGTCGGCATAATCGTTCCGAACAAGAGGTACATATGCCAAGAAAAGTTTCTGCACAACACCGCGAAGCCATTCTGGACGCTGCGCTTGAATGTTTTTCCAAGCGCGGCTTTGATGCGACTCGAGTCGAAGATATCGCACGATTGGCGGGAGTGGCCAAAGGATCCGTCTACACCCACTTCAAAGACAAGGAAGCACTGTTTCAGGGGCTCATCGAATCGACTCTGTTGCCGCTCTATCGGCAGGTGCAAGAGATTCAAAGAGACAAAACGCTTACACTGAGAGAAAAAATCACGCGTGCCGCTCAGCCGCTCTTGGACGACAACGGTAATTCGAAATCTGCACGAGTGATGCGGCTTTTTTGGTCGGAGAGTCTGCACAATCCCGCGTTTGTCAATACGTTCTACCGTGAATTTGTTGACGGGGTTCTGGCATTCGGTGCTCAGACGCTCATTGATCCGTCTGACAGAGACATACCCGAAGCGCTGCGCGAACATCCTGAACTTCTTTTTGCTGGGCTTGTGCAGGGTCTCCTGTGGCAAGGTGTTTTTGCCGATTCCTGCGCTCTGGACTTGCAGGCACACTGGCAAGCGCACCTTGATTTGCTCTTGGGCAAAGACGAGCCGTAAAAGAAACGCCGGACAAGCCGGCGTCCATGAAAAGACTGTGCGTCACGCCGCTAGGTAGGGCAATGCATACAGGAGCACTGCCAAAATGCAGGCGGCGGCTACGATGCCTTTCCAGACAAGGTATTCGCGATCCATTGCTGCGATTTCTGAGGGATCTTGCGGCATGTCGAGTGCGCCGGTTTGCTCGAGCGTGGGCGTGGCGTTCTGAGCCTCTGCGTTGCGTCGACTGCAGTAAAAGTAAATCGCCAATCCCAACACGCACCAAATGACGCCCGTGATGAAGGCGTTGGTATCGAGCTGCGTCATCATGTAAAGATAAATGATCGCAGACACGGGAGCGCCGACTGCAACCAGAGGCGCTTTGTAGGGGCGTTGCAGTTCAGGGCGACGACGGCGCAGCGCCCAGGCGGCCAGGATGCCGATGACGTAGTAGAGCAGGTCGGCAAAGAGCGACAGCGACGCAATGTAAATGAGCGAGTCGGTTGCGATCAAAGCCATCGTGAGCACGCCCAGCGTGATGATGGCAACGTGCGGTGTCTGAAAGCGGCTTATTTTGGCAAAGATGCTTGGCATGACGCCGTCGCGCGCCATCGTAAAGAGGTAACGCGGGATAGTGGCGATGGCGGCGTTCATGGTGGAGAAGTCGCCGCCGAAGGCAACGCCCGCTGCCAAAAGAGCCAACGGCAACCCCAGGATGCCGGCTGCCTTCATGGCATCGGCATAGGGTGCCTGAGCGGTGGCCAAAGAGGCGAGGCTTTCCACCGGCGTGATGGCGATCAGGAACCATTGGAAAAGCGCGTTGACCGCAAACACGACAAAGGGTGCCAAAAAGAGCGCGCGAGGAATATTGATGCGCGGGTACTTGATTTCTTCACCCATGGCGACGCACGCTTCAAAACCCGCAAAGCACCACCAGATCATGCAGACGCTTGCCGCAAAACTCATTTGTCCGTCTTTGGGCAAAAACGACGGTGCCTGTACGAAAGAGGGGAGATTGATGTTGGGGATCATGGTGAGAAACCAAATCACCGCTACGCCCCAGAAAAAGAACATAAAACCGTTTTGCAGTCGCCCGGCAATTTTGACGCCGCAGACGTTGGCGACGATGAAGCCGGCGGTGATGACAACGGCAATGGCGACATCGGAAAACGGCAGCGTGACGCCAAACGCAGAAAACAGCGTCTTGAAGTAGTAGCTGAAAGCGAAAGCTTCTCCACCCGTGACGGCCACTAACGAGATGATGAAGTTCCAGCCGGCAAGAACGCCTGCTGCGCGCCCGATGCCGACGGATGCAAACTGGTATGTGCCGCCGGCGTAAGGGAGCGCAGCACCCATTTCGGCATAAAGAAGCGCCGGATAAACACTGATCAAAAGCGCGACGATGGTAGCGAAGATGACCGATGGCCCCATCAAGCCCACGATGTTGGAGCCGACAGTAAAAAGTCCCACGCCGATGACGGAACCGGCCGTGATGGTGACTGCTTCGCGCATACCGAAGCTGCGTTTGAGCGCGGGTGAGCTGTTGAGTTCGCTCATAGAAAAGTCTCCCTGATTTTTGTTGCTTGTTTGTCGGCTCTCTTGTCGGAGCATGAACTGAGCGGTCTGTTGCCGCAGGGAAAATTATCCGGCAAAAATCCCTTGAGAAAGGACGGTGCTTCTAGGTAATTGAGCTTGGAAAGCTTGACGCCGAACAAAAAGAAACCGCCCCGGTAGAAACCGAGGCGGATTGCTAATCAGTGAATCTCAAGAAGAGATCAGATTAGAACTTGTGGCGCAGGCCGATCATAGCAGCGAAAACGGTCGGATCCTGGTCCTTAGCAGCGGTATCGGTGTAGTCCAGGCTGTCCTGAGCATAGGTCAGGATACCATAGACGTTGGTGCGCTTGGAGAGCGGATAATCGTAACCAGCGGACACGACCCAACGAGTAAGTTCGTCGTCTTTAGTTGCCTTCTGGCTATCAGCAGCTTCTGCGTCCATGTAGCCGGCACCAACGAGAACCTGACCACCGGCAGCCGGGATGGAAGCGGACACGCCAAGGCTCCAGCCCTTGAACTTGCCAGCGTATGTCTGGGCGTTGTAGTCTGCGGAATCCAACAGACCAAAGGCGGTGGAAATCTTGGCTTCGTCGTAATACTGAGCACCAGCAAAGAGCTTGACAACTTCAAAGTCATAGTTACCACCGAAGGTAACCGTCAGGCTGTCGTCAATGTCGTCAGCGTTAACACCAGCAGTCAAGTCGGCCGTCTGGTAGTTGATGGAGTCCACAGCCAGATATAAGTTCAGGGGGCCGTTGGCATACTTTGCACCAAGAGCATAGTAACGATCGCTGCTGGATTCGTTTTCGTTGTTGTTCGAACCCATGCCGTACTGAGCATACACAGTGAAACCGGCAAAGGTCGGAGTCTGATAGGCGATCATGTTATCCCAAATGCCGGCGCCAACTGCCCAGGTGCCCATCTGAGCGGAATAGTCCCAGGACGTACCGAAAGCGGACAACATACCGAACTGGGCCCAGGAGCTCACACCGTTGTTGATGGAACCGATGCGGCCCATGGCGATCTTACCGAAACCGCCTTCGAGGAAGAGGGAAGCTTCACGGCGGAAGAAGTGATCGCTATCAGAGAGAGAGCCGTCGTCAGAGTTGAACTGGTTTTCGAGGATGAAGCCGACCGTCAGGCCGTTGCCGAGGTCTTCCGTGCCCTTAAAGCCGAAACGAGAGCCGGACTGCTGGCCGGACTTCATTTCGAATTTGTCAACAGCATCATAACCGGCGGCGGCAGCGTCGCCATCAAAATGCGTATAACGCAGACCCGTGTCAACGACACCGTAGAGCTGAACGTCAGCAGCCAGAGCGGAGCCAGCGAAAGCACCGAGAACTGCAACAGCAGCCAAAGTCTTTTTCATGATTT